>Ga0351904_1001_pt1 | contig 83603 bp, 91 predicted proteins | sample BONcelHT113001E3_FD_205826 | JGI IMG/M metagenome (GOLD analysis project Ga0351904, IMG submission 205826) | Enriched cells from coal bed in the Powder River Basin, Montana, United States - BONCAT cells T11 rep1 HSBNCT.T11.300.1.E3 ...
GATTTAAAAAAAGTCTAAATCTATGAAATTTAAATAAAAAGAATATTTTCAGGATTTATTTTACTAAAAATCAAATTGAAATGGATAAAAAATACCATAATTCTTTTAAAAATGTTAATTTAGGTGATCAACATGTCATTTATAAAGCTCATGGCAAAAAACCCCTTCAGAAACAAAGCACGTTTGACATTAGCAGTTATAGGGATTGCTATTGGAATCGCGACTATCGTGGCTTTAGGGATGGTGACTGAAGGGCTTAAGGTAAGTTTGGAAGAACAGTTGAAGGCCGGTGGTGCTGATTTTGTGGTTATGAAAAACACCAGTTCGGAATCTTCATCCTACACTATTAAGGATAATCGAGTGGATGAAATCAGTAAGATAAATGGAATCAAACAGGCCGCTGGTATTTACACCAGTAGTCGGATGGTGGACGGAAATCAGCTGGGTTTGGCAGGGATAAACAACAAAGACCTCAACATGCTGGGGGCCAAGATAACCCAGGGAAATACCTATGCTGATGATAAAAATGAGTTGATGCTGGGTAAACTGGCTGCTGAGAAGATGAAAAAGAAAGTTGGAGATACCGTAAGCCTCAGTGGCAACGAATATAAAATAACCGGTATATTTGAAACTGGAAACAAGGAACTGGATGCCATTGCAGCCCTACCCCTCAAAAAAATTCAGGTCATGGATGAAAATGAAGGTAAAGTACACTTCATCTACGTTAAGATCACTAGCGGCGCAGACCTAAACACAGTCTCCCAATCTGTACAAAACGCATATCCGGGTGAATTGACCACCATAGCTTCACTTGAAGATTACCAGAGGGCTAACGGCGGTCTGGAAATGGTTGAAACGGCATCAACTGCTATTTCATTACTGGCCATTGTAATTGGTGGAATTGGGATTATAAACACCATGATCATGTCAGTATTTGAAAGAACCCGGGAAATTGGTGTCCTCAAAGCAGTGGGATGGAAAAGCAGGAGGATACTGGGAATGATCCTGGGAGAATCCATAGTATTAACTCTACTAGCAGGGATTGTAGGAATTGTCCTTGGAATAATCGGAATAGAGGCGATTATAAGGTTATCAGATACTGCTATGGTATTAAGCTTCACCCCTTCACTAGCCTTAAAAGCCCTGGGAATAGCGGTGATTGTGGGCATAATCGGGGGAATATATCCAGCCATAAGGGCCAGTAGATTACCGCCAACGGAGGCACTGCGCTATGAATAATGGAAATGTTGTGGAAATAAAAAATCTGATAAAAAGGTACGACAACGGCAGGATAAAGGCATTAAATGGAATTGACCTGGAAATCAGGGAGGGGGAATTTGTATCCATCATCGGGCCCTCTGGTTCTGGTAAATCCACACTGCTCAACATGATCGGTGCACTGGATACAGCTGATGAAGGATCCATCCAGGTTGCGGGAAACGATCTCACCCTGAATAAGGATTTAAGTGATTTTCGCTCCCAGAAGATAGGATTTATCTTCCAGTTACATAACCTCATCCCCAATCTCAGTGTGCTGGAAAACGTCACCATCCCCATGTATGGTAATGGATATAAAAGCAAACAGATGACTGACAGGGCACTGAAGCTTTTAGAATATGTTAAATTACAGGATAAATCTGCAAGAAAACCCACAGAGTTATCGGGTGGTGAAAGGCAAAGGGTGGCCATTGCCCGAGCACTGGCAAACTCGCCCTCTATTATCTTGGCAGATGAACCAACCGGTTCTCTGGACTCTAAAAATGGGCACATGATCCTCCAACGCCTCAAAGAACTTCATGAACAGGAAAACGTCACGTTGATCATGGTAACCCATGACTTGAAGGTAGCTTCTCTGGCTGATCGTACCATAGAGGTTCTGGATGGAGAAATTCAGGCCTAGTAATGGAATTAAATCATAACACGGGTGGGGTTTAATCCTCCTCCCATGTTTTAACAATTATCAAATTACAATGGAGTGAAAAAGAATGGACCTATACAAATTAGCATTCAACAACATCAGAAGAAGAAAAATGAGAAGTGCCCTGACCATGCTGGGAATAATCATTGGTGCAGCCACTCTCATGGTGCTTCTGGGAGTAACTGCAGGTACAACCACCGCTATTAAAGATGAAACCAATTCTTATATGTATGATCTGGCTATATCTCCCGCATCTACCACTGGAACCTTATTAATGGACACTGAAACCGTATCCAAGATCAGAAACATGCCTCAGCTATATGACTTCCGGGAGGTAACACTTTTATCCGAGGAAATAAACGGTACCAGGATATTTTTCGAAGGAACCAATAACTGGAAGGATGTTAAGATTATAAACGGAACTCAAGGCGTGGTAATTAACCAGGCAGTGGCTGATAAATTCGGTTATGGTATTGGTAGTAAAATAAAGGTTAAAGATCAGGAATTAACAGTGACCGGGATATCTAAAGAAGTCACGGCTCTTTACGTTCACATAAACCAGGATCAGGCCAAACAGTTATCCGGAAACAAGGTGGGAGCCATCTACGCCCAGACTAATGGAGACCCAAAAGTCGTGGCTGATGAGGTGGAAAAACAGGTAACTGGAGTTTCCGCAGTAACCAAGTCTGATAAGGTGGAAGAAGTTCAAGAAATGACCAATCAAGCCCTGCTTTTCATGGGAATCATAGCCAGTATGGCCCTCCTGGTGGGAATCATTAGTGTGATTAACACCATGCTCATCAGTGTAATGGAAAGAACCAGAGAACTGGGCGTTTTAAAGGCCATTGGATTCACCAACTGGGAAATAAAGGGAAGCATATTATTTGAATCAGGCATTTTAGGATTTATAGGGGGAGTAATAGGAGTTACTCTAGGGGTTATAGGAATCATCGGCATTGCCAATGTCCTGAATCTGGAAGATTACATGGCGGGAATGATGCCAGTATGGCTGGTTTTAGGCATTATTGGGGGTGCTACCATTCTAAGCATACTTGCAGGCCTTTATCCGTCCATGAAGGCTTCAAAACTGGAAGTGGTGGAGGCGTTAAGAAATGACTAATCATGTACTTGAATTTAAAGATGTTTGGAAAATTTACAGTATGGGTGATGTGAAGGTGAATGCCCTGGCTGGTTTAAACCTGACCTTGGAGGAAGGTTCCTTCACAGCATTGATGGGACCCTCAGGATCTGGTAAATCAACCTTACTCCACTTAGCCGGGATACTGGACACCCCTACCCGGGGCATGTTCAGGATAAACGGCAGGCAAACCAGTGAACTAGCCCTGAAAGAACAGGCTCTACTCCGGAGGAATGAAATTGGATTTGTATTCCAGAGATTCAACCTTTTATCCCAGCTTTCTGCCCTGGAGAATGTCATGCTTCCCATGATCCACAAGGACTCGGAAAAGGCAATTGGTGTTTTGGATAAGATGGGTTTAGAGGATAAGTACCATAAACGCCCTTCACAGTTATCTGGGGGTGAACAGCAGAGGGTGGCAATATCCCGATCTTTGATCAATGACCCTTCCCTTATCCTGGCTGATGAACCAACAGGAGAGCTGGACACTGAAAATGCCCAGTCCATAATGAAGATACTCCAAGACCTGAACCGGAAGGGCAAGGTGAGCATTGTGGTGGTAACCCATAACCCTGCATCAGCCAGTTTTGCTGATAAAATTATCAAAATGAAGGATGGTGTTGTAATAAAATAAAGCAATTGGTAAGTTTATAATTGTAAATACAATTTATATAACTCTCCTTTTTTAGATAAAGTACTCCAGGACGATCAGATATCATTAAAATATTCTTTAAAGTTGGGGTTTACAACATGTATCTAGATTTAATTTCATTAGTTTACCTTTTAAACTTAGTTTCAGGTGGATTAACAAATGTATGGATAATTTTCATATCACAATCCAGTATTTCTCCGGTATTGGCCAGCACTATGAACGTGGTTCTGGCACTGGCATTATTAAATATTTATTCAAACCCAAATATGGATAAAAACCTTTTTAAAAATGTTATGAAGGGATTTTCATTACTTTTCCTAATTCAAAACACTATATTTGCCCTATATTTTTTATTTAATCCTCATAGCACTGCTAATACGTTGATAACTCCTCTGGTTTTTTTGGTCTTTGAATTTATGTTGTTAGCTTTAGTTTTGAAATCAGCACTGAAAGAATGCACATAAATAGCATAATATTTTACTATTTAACTAGAAAAAAGTTATATATTGACAAAATTGTATCCAATTATATTTTAATATTCCTTTCGGGGGATAAAGGATGATTGAACTTAGAAAAACAACAATTAAAGATAGAAAGAAAGCTTACAAGTGGTTATATTTCTCTGATTTTTCAGATTTTCTAAATCAGTTACAGGGATACAACAGTGATAACCTACCATCCTACGGGGAATTCCAATCAGATTATGATGATTACTTTTTCACTGGCTCCCAGGAAGAAAAAGGCCGTTGTTATATTATAATTTCTCGGAAAAATGGGAAAACTGAGGATGTAGGTATCATATCCTACACATCATTCCACCTTCTGGATAAAATCACTGAGTTTGACACATGGTTAAAGGGACGTAGCTACACTGGCCAGGGATATGGAACCCAGGCTATTTTACAACTTGCCAGAATAATTAGTGATATGGGATATGATAAAGTTATAATGCGCCCTTCAAAACATAATAAGATGGCCATTAAATCCTATAAAAAGGCAGGATTTGTTGAAGAAGATTTGGAACCCGCAATTTATTACCTTCCGGAGTATGTGGATGAATTCGCAGAGGGTGATTATGGTCCGGGTGGTGATGTTTTCATGGTGCTCTATCTGTAACTATCCTGTTGATTAAAGTTTTAATTCCTCCTTCAGGGGTGAATTAAACATTATGGGATGTGGTTTAAAATAGAATGGTATTTTAGTAAAATGAAATCATAGTTTTATCTGATTCTTTGTAATACAATCTGCAAGTGTGATCTCATGAGGAAGCTGCTTTGGTGGTTAATTGCAGGCTCAGCTGGAGGGCCTAACCGTGCTAAGATAATCATGGCACTACACCAAAGACCTTATAATGCTAATCAACTTTCAGAGGTACTAAATTTAAATTATAAGACAATAAGGCATCATATTAAAGTTTTGGAAGAAAATAATGTCATCACATCTCCGGGTAAGCGTAAATATGGGGAAATGTACTTTCTAACTGATAAAATGGAAGAAAATTTTGATACATTTCAGGAAATCTGGAAAGAATTAAAAATAGATTAAAAAGCTCCCTTTTGGAGAAATTAGGGGTAATAAATATGGTGTTAGCAGAATATGGTCAGTTTAGTGGTGTAGTAATATTGGTGGCAGTGGCAATTGGAGTTGCGAATGTTTGCCTGCTACTGGGATTGTTATACCTTTACTGGGATACTTACCGCCAGGTTAAATCCAAATTCACCATTGGATTACTTTATTTTTCCACATTCCTACTATTCCAGAACATTGTCTCAACCATATTCCTGGCACTACCATTATTTGTACAACTGGAATTCCACGGACCAGAAATCAGTGGACCCAGACTACCATTATTTTTAATCAACATAGTCCAGTTAATTGCACTATCCATACTTTTCAAAATAACCCGTGAATAAAAGTTGGTTAATAATTTGAATAAAGAGCTTGGTAAGTGAATTTGTGCATAATTTGTGCATAATTTATCCATCTTTAGTGCTTGAATTCGGCATAAACATTTAATAATCATTTTAAATAGGAAACATCATGTCATACTTAAAGTTGATCCTGAAAAATCCCTTCAGGAACAAAACCAGAGGTGCCCTTGCAATCGTGGGAATTGCAATTGGAATCATGGTCATCGTGGCCCTGGGTATGGTCACCGGTGGCCTTAAAGAGTCAACAACCAGCACCCTCAAAGCAGGAGCTGCTGAAATCAATGTAATGCAGACCGGATCAAGTAGCATGGGATCCGGGAGAGTAAATGAAAGCAGAGTAACTGAATTACAGAACATATCCGGAGTTAAAGAAACTGCAGGTTTATTAAAGGCAACCAACACCTCCACCAGCGGATCATCTGTGGGAACCAGTTCTACTGGTACTACATCGGGAACTACTAGTATGGGGTCGGGTGGTCCCAACAGTTTAGGTGGACTTTCGGTGACTGGTATGGATCCAGGTAAACTGAGCCTGGCTGGAATTGAAAACGTAACTGGATCCTTATACTCGGCAACCAGTGAAAATCAAGTTATAATTGGAAAAACTGTTTCTACAAACCTTAACAAAAGCGTGGGTGACACCGTAAACTTGTTCGGAAAGGATTTCACCATCACCGGAATATTCGAGACTGGAAATTTCATGACTGATGCCGGAGTTTTCATGTCCCTAACCACTCTGCAAAACCTCACCAGTAACAACAACACGGTCAGCACCATTGCAGTGAAGATCAACCAGGATGCCAACACCACCGAGGTGAGCAAATCAATTGAAACCTCATATCCCAATGAACTGTCCACCACCAGTGCCGAGGCCATAGCTGGTAGGATGAACAGTGCACTCAGCACAATCGACGCTGCCACATGGGCCATATCCCTCCTGGCAATAGTAATCGGGGGTGTGGGTGTGATAAACACCATGATAATGTCCGTTTTTGAAAGAACAAGGGAAATAGGTGTTTTAAAAGCAGTGGGGTGGAAGGAAAGAAGAATCCTGGGAATGATACTCGGTGAATCCGTGGTTTTAACCCTAATCGCCGCTGTGGTGGGAACCATAGTTGCCGTGGTAGGGGTGGTGGTCTTGTTATCCCTATCATTTGGGGGAACCATAGAACCATCATTTGCACCGGGAATATTCCTGGAAGCCTTCGTGGTTGCATTTGTAGTGGGAATAATCGGAGGATTGTATCCCGCCTACCGGGCATCCCGACTATCACCAACCGAGGCGTTGCGCTATGAATAATGCTGCTAATGTAATATTGGATAATGGTGACAAGGGGATGATTTTATGAGTACGGGTGGAAACATCATCGAAATCCATGAACTTAAAAAAAGCTACGACGATGGTAAAATAAAGGCTCTAAATGGCCTTAACCTGGAAGTTAAAAAGGGTGAATTCCTATCCATCATGGGACCATCTGGTTCCGGGAAATCAACCCTTCTCAACATGATCGGAGCATTAGATGTGGCTGATGAAGGAACTATCAAAGTGGCAGGCATAGATCTCATGAAAACCAAGGAATTGAATGAGTTCCGTTCCCAGGAGATTGGATTCGTTTTCCAGATGCATAACCTGATACCCAACCTCACTGTCCTGGAAAACGTGGAAATACCCATGTATGAAACTGATCTCTCCAGCAGTCAGATGAGAGAACGGGCAATGGAGCTTTTAAAGGCTGTTGATCTGGAGGATAAGGCCGATCAGATACCAACCAAACTTTCCGGTGGCGAGCGTCAGAGGGTGGCCATTGCCCGGGCCCTGGTGAACCGGCCATCCATAATCCTGGCTGATGAACCCACCGGCTCCCTGGACTCCAAAACAGGGGATGTGATACTAAAACTCCTCAGTGATCTTCATGAAAAGGAGAATGTAACCCTGGTTATGGTAACCCACGAACCATACGTGGGAAACATGGCCGAAAGGATTGTAAACGTGCTTGACGGGAAAATACAAAACCAGAAGTAAAATTAATATCACTAGAAGTTGATCACAGAACTAGAATTTGAAACTAAGTAGGAAAGTTTTGGATATAAAAACGTAAATTAGAATGAATTCCCTCATTTAACGGAATTCACCCCATTTTTTTATTCACAAATGATTTAAATGGTTGATAAGATGTTAACTGGAGAAATTGGTCTATCATTGATTGTAGTGGCTGCTCTTGTGGGAATCGCCAACATTATCCTATTATTGTTCCTAATCAAAACATACTGGAAAACATATAAACAAGTAAAATCAGGATTCACAATTGGTCTACTCTATTTTTCATCATTCCTACTCCTGCAAAATATAGTATCTACCATATTCATTGCCATTCCTCTGGTAATTCCCATTGAAGTTAGGATTTCAGAATTGCACGGTCCCAGGTTGCCCCTGTTTTTGATTAACCTGGTGCAGCTGGTTGCACTATCCATACTCTTTAAAATAACCAGAGAATAATATAATGAATAATCATAGAATAAAAAATCTATTAGGGGGATTTTATGGATATTTCAGTCATACTGACCCATCCTTACCGAGAAAGCTTCAACTACGCCATTTACCAGACTGTTCTGGATACCTTGAAGAAAAACGGACACCAGATCCACGCCCACAATCTCTACGAGGAGGAATTCAACCCACTTCTGGAAGGATCTGAACTGGCCACCGGGGAAACATCCGACCCACTGGTGTTGAAACATCGTCAGGAGATAAAAAAAGCCCAGGGGATCATTGTTATACATCCCAACTGGTGGGGTCAGCCCCCTGCTATACTGAAGGGATGGACTGACCGGGTGCTAAGATCAGGTGTGGCCTACCAGTTTGAAGAGGGAGATGATGGCTCAGGGGTACCGGAAGGTTTACTGGTAGCTGAAACAGCTTTAGTTTTCAACACGTCCAATACTCCATTAGAACGGGAAATCCAGGTATTCGGTGACCCGCTGGAGCGTATCTGGAAGGATTGTGTTTTTGATTTCTGTGGAATAAAGAATTTCCATCGGAAAATGTTCCGTACCATAGCCAGCAGCACACCGGATGAACGTAAATTATGGTTAGATGATGTTAAAGAAACTATAAACACTTATTTTCCTTAAAGAATGAGAAATTAATATTTTTTCTTTTTGATTCAAATATTTGGGCAGGTTTTTTTAACATAAATCCCTTTATTGTTAACTCTTCACTTTTTTATATTTTTTAATTAATTAACTGTAAAAATCGATATTTTAATTATAATCGGTTAATCATATGGTTAACTGGTGTAAATATGAATAAAAGCAAGTTATTAAGGGATTTAATTTTAGATAAAGAAACCCTAATCATGCCCAATGCCTATGATCCAATCAGTGCCCGGATGATTGAAAATGCAGGGTTTAAGGCAGTGCAGTGTTCTGGTTACAGTTTCTCAATCCAAGCAGCCTACCCCCGGGAGAGTGAGGTTACCATGGAGGATAACCTGGAATGGACCCGCCGGATAGTAGAAGCAGTGGATGTGCCAGTGATGGCTGATGCAGAGGACGGATACGGGGAAGTTAAAACCATCCCGGAAACTGTGGAAAAGTTTATGAAATTAGGGGTGGCGGGGCTCAACCTGGAAGACCAGATACTGGGAAAACCAGGACCACTAGAAATCATCGACCAGGAATTGATGGTCCAGAAGATCACCCTGGCTCGTGAAACCGCAGAAGTTAAGGAAAACCCTGATCTGGTTATAAACGCCCGTACTGATGCACTTAAATCAACTCCGAACCGGGAGGAAGCCTTGAACATAGCCATTGAACGGGTAAACGCATATCTAGATGCTGGGGCAACCCTGGCCTTCATAGTTTACACGGCAACCCTGGAAGAAGTGCTAACCATCACCCGGGAGGTTAAAGGCCCAGTGACCATAGCCGCAGGAATGCCCTACAACCTGCACAACTTCAGTATCTCTGATCTCAAGAAATGTGGGGTGGCCCGTATCAGCCTACCCAGTTTACTGATATATTCCAGCCTAAAAGGCATGCAAAGGGCTCTCGATCATGTTAAAATTGATGAAATGGAAAAATTCATGGATAATGGTGATTTGTATTCAGTTGAAGATCTAAATAAATTGTTATAATGTGTTCTATACAGATATAATATAAGTAAATGTGCTGAAACAGGTAGAGGGGTTTTAAAATGATACCGATAGTTATACTTTACAATGCCGTGAGTTTAGACGGGAGAATAACTGGTTTCGCTGCTGATGTGGAACTATATTATGAGCTGGCATCCCAGTGGGATGTGGATGCAGTCTTAATGGGTAGTAACACTGTACTAACTGGATTTGGTGTCAAAGCAGGAGAATTAGTCCCAGAATCTGAGGATGCCTTCCACCCCCGGGAGAAAGATCCAGATGATAAGAGGCCCCTACTGGTTGTACCTGATAGTGGGGGAAAGATTCGTGTCTGGAGCGAAATTCTAAAATTACCCTACATAAACGATGTCCTGGTGTTATGCAGTCGTTCCACACCTCGAGAATACTTGGACTTCCTGGATGAACGGTACATTGATTATCTGGTGGTGGGATACCATCAAGTGGATCTGGAAAATGCCCTGGAAGAACTAAACACCAAATTCGGGGTTAAAAAGGTAAGAGTGGACAGTGGGGGTGTTTTGAATGGAATTTTACTCCGCCAGGGTTTGGCAGATGAAATACATATCCTGGTCCACCCGGAACTCGTGGGTGGAACCATAAACAATTCAATTTTCCAGACAAATGATACAAATGAGGAATTAGAGCCAATAAAATTGTACCTGGAAGGAATGGAAAAAATTAAGGATAATATCATCTACTTGAGGTACAGAATACTTGATGGAATGTTTAAGTGATACAAACGGATAAAAAAGATGTTAATTACTATAATCGGACTATTATAATCCAACAAGGGTAATGAATATGCTTTCTTTAATACAAAAAGATGATTTAAACAAGTATCTAGAACCTTCAAAAGTAGTAGATTACAATAATCCTGAAATTCAGTGGAAGGCCCGGGAACTGGCAGGTGATCATGGGCAGATTGAAACAGCGAAGGCCATTTACCACTTTGTAAGGGATGAAATTGACCACTCATTGGATATTGGGAGCGGTCAGGTGACCTGCCGGGCATCTGAAGTCTTAAAAGAAGGACACGGGTTATGTTTTGCTAAATCAAATTTGTTAACTGCTCTTTTAAGGTTCACGGAGATCCCCACTGGATTCTGCTATCAAACACTGACACATGAAGATGGTTTTGTTTTCCACGGCTTAAACGCTGTCTAAATGGCGGGTAAGTGGTTTCGGTTGGATGCCCGCGGAAACCGTGCTCATGTAGATGCTCAATTTTCCATGGACCAGGAGAGCCTGGCCTTCTACCCCACTGTAGAAGGTGAAAAGGATTATCCCTACATATTCTCCCAACCCGACGAGAGGATTTTAAAAATAATAGGGGAATCAAAAAGTCCAGAAGAAATTATGAGAACCCTTCCCAGTGTTCTTAACTGGTAAACTCATTAATCACCCCTTTTTTAGATTTTGATTTTTTTTTAGTTGCATTAACCACCAAATTTTTAATGTACAGATTCATGCTATGAAGTTTTAAATAGTACTCTCCATTTAATTATATTTTTAAAGAATCAACTATTAGAATCAACTTATTCCAGAGATTACTTAAATTCCAATTAACTAGCTAGGGGTTATTTAAATGAGAGAAGATTATGTGCATGGATATTCAGAAAGGGAAGCAATAAGATTGGTTGATCAGGCAGAAACACTAGCTCCTCTTTTACATGGTGATACAAGCTATCCTGGTGACAGTTTAGTGCTGGAGGCCGGTTGTGGGGTGGGGGCCCAGACCATTCATCTGGCCCGCAACAGTCCCCATGCGGAGATAACCTCAGTGGATATATCAAAACCATCTTTAACCCATGCAAAAGCTTTAATGGATGGGGAGGGAATTTCCAATGTTCAGTTTCAAACTGCGGACATCATGGAACTACCCTTTGCTGATGAGACCTTTGACCACGTGTTTATTTGCTTTGTACTGGAACACCTCCCCGACCCGGTGGGGGCGCTTAGAAGTTTGAAACGGGTCCTCAAGAAGGGAGGTTCTATCACGGTTATTGAGGGTGACCACGGGTCCTGTTACTTCTACCCGGAGACTGAAGAGGCTGTTAAAGCATGGGAATGTCTGATTAAAGCTCAAATAGAGTTAAACTGCAACCCTCTCATGGGGAGAGAACTATACCCACTTCTTTTCGAAGCTGGTTTTAAAGAGGTACAGGTTGATCCCCGGGTGGTTTACGTGGATTCCAGCAAAGGAAAACTGGTGGATGGATTCATTAAAAAGACCATAATTGCCATGGTGGAAGGGGTGAAGGATCAGGCCATTGGTTCCGGGCTTATAACTCCAGAAATGTGGGACAAGGGTATCCAGGATCTCTACATGACTGCAGAACCATCGGGAACATTCTTATACAACTTCTTCAAGGGAACCGCTAACAAATAGTAGAAAGCCATTTGTGAATCAGCGGGTGTAGGAGACCTTGCTGATCCCTAAACCGGGGATATAATGATAATGAACCCATGATAATTGAACCCGCCAGTATTGAAGATGCTATGGAAATACTTTCCCTGCAAAAGGTGTGCTACCAGAGTGAAGCTGAAATATACCAGGATTACAATATCCCTCCCCTTATTCAAACCCTGGGAGAAATAGAATCTGAATTTGGAGTATATTTCTTCCTGAAGGCAGTGGGGGATGATAGGATCATTGGTTCAGTACGGGCGAGAATGATCACTCCCGATACCCTTTACATTGGCCGGCTTATAGTTCATCCTGGTTTCCAGAACCAGGGAATAGGGAGCAAATTGATGGAGAAAATAGAGAATAAATTTCCTGACGCTGAGCGATTCGAGCTTATAACTGGACATTTAAGTCTGAAAAATATTAAATTCTATGAAAGAAGGGGTTTTGAAATATTTGAAACCAAAAAACTCACCCAAAACCTCAATTTACTATATTTAGCGAAAATAAGTAGAAAATAAATTCTAAAAACTCTAAATCTATAATCAATTTATTTCCATCAATTTATTTCAATTAATATTACTTCATTTAACGAGTCTTGTGGTGGTTGTATGAGTGAATTTGAAAAGTCAGAATGGGCAGAAGCTGAACATGCCAAGGAATTTATGGAAAACGCAGAAATTTACATACTGGAACGGAAAAGATTATTCTCCATATTAAGATCATTTTACCGCTATTTCATAATGGATAATGAATTTAAAGGGCCAGTGAAGGTTCTGGACCTGGGTTGTGGGGATGGTGCCCTCACCCTGGAACTCCTGAAGGAGGACAACCAGATCAACGCCACACTGGTGGATGGTTCCTTAGAAATGCTGGAAAATGCTGGAAATAACCTTAAAAATTATGGGGGAATGGATTTTGTCCACAAAACCTTCCAGGACTTACTTGAAGATCAACTTAATGAAAAGGACCGTGCATTAGATTCCTTTAATCTGGTGGTTTCCTCCCTGGCTATTCACCACATCCATTTTGAAGAGAAAAAATCCCTCTTCCAGTACATATACGACCATTTGGAGTTTGGAGGATTCTTTTTAAACATTGAAACCATAAAAGCCCCTACTGATGAATTAGAAAGTTGGTACCGCGTGCTCTGGAGTGAATGGATCAGTGAAAATCAGGAAAAACTGAATGCCAATAAGAGTTTCCAGTACCTCCCAGAGCAGTATAAGGACAATCCGGACAACAATCCAGATAAACTTGAAGATCAATTAGATGCACTTAAATCAGCAGGGTTTTCCCAGGTGGACTGCTACTATAAGTATGGAATATTCTCCATTTATGGTGGAATGAAATAGATAAGTGATGGGGGCATGTTACATGGGCGCATATTACATAGTCAAGATCCAAGCTCAATGGAGATTGAACTAAATTTCATAAATAATACAAGGACTAATCTAGAAGGAGAATAAATTCATGGAAAAAATTGGATTCATTGGTTATGGTGCCATGGGAAGCATGATCATCAGAGGGATTCTTTCATCGGGAGTTTTAACTGAATCGGATATCATCATCACCACTCGCACTCTTGGCAAGCTGGAAGAATTACAGGAATCATATCCAAGGGTGGAAATAGCTCCAGATAACTGTACCGTCGCCCAAAAATCCGGAAAAATATTCCTTTTCGTAAACACTGGTGAGGTAAAAGGAGTATTGGAAGAAATAAAGGATCATATCGTCAGTGATACTCATATACTCTATATTGCTGCCGGTTTAACCATGGAAAACCTTGAAAAAAGTTTCCAGGGTAAGATAAGTAAGGTAATTCCCACCTTAACCTCGCAGGTGAATGAGGGAATCTCCCTGGTAGCCCACAACTCCATGGTGAGTGATGATGATGCCCAATTTGTGGAGAGAATCTTCAAAGGTATTGGGGAAGTTAAAATAGTTGAAGAAGGCCAGTTTGGACTGGGAGCTAATATAACCAGCTCTGCCCCGGCATTTATAGCACTGATCATGATGAAATATGCAGAAGCTGCCCAGAAAAAAGGTTCCTTCACCCCAAAGGAGGTGGATCAAATGCTCATAAAAACTTTATATGGGACTGGTAAACTTCTTCAGGAGAAAGATATGGATTTTGAAGATGTGATTGACCGAGTAGCAACTAAAGGCGGTATAACCGAAGGGGGATTGAAAGTTTTAGATGATGGATTAACTCCACTTTTCCATGAACTCTTTGAAAAAACCCTGGGAAAATACGAAATCATTGAGAATGAATTAAATCAGGAATAGTTTGATAAAAACTGATAGAATATTTTTTTAGTCTTTGCCAGTCCTCCCATACTGATAAATTGGATTATTGCAATAATTTTAAGAATTAAATAAGGGGGCGGTGAGTTAATAAAAAGAAAATAAAACCCTTCCTATTTTTTTATTCCAGTTGGAATTATGAGATATTAAAGAGGGGTTATTTTTTTAGCCCTATTTTCTTATTCCAATGCCCCAGTGCGGTTTTATAAAGGGCATAGATAATAACCAGGTAAGCAATGGATCTTATGGTTAGAATGAAGATATTGGAGCTTTTAACCCCTAAAATAATTCCTAAATGGGCAATACCGAAAAGACCGAAAGTTATGGCTATGTAGAGGGCGATAAGACTTTCCTTTCTAAGATACTCCCAACATCCTAAACAAACAATTATTATGCAAAAAATCAGGTTCAAAATAGTTACAGGATCAATGACCAATGCCATGCGGGAACCTCCTAGTTAACTGTTCTTATCTTCAGAAATGTTAATAAGTTTTTTGATAAACTGGGAAGATAATGAATGAGTAATAAATCATTTATAGTAGAATTAACTTATACATCTCTTAGAGCACTGATAACGTTCCATTAATCATTAAAGGATAGGATTTGAGAAGATGAAGATCATAACCTTGTTTGCAATATTAGTTGTACTCATGATGGGGGTGGTTTACGGGGTTATGTTTGCAACTGGAGAAGAAAAGGCAGATATGAATGGCCAAATAATTGGAATATGCCAGGCTAATCCTCAAAATGAAAATAACACACAGGATTCTATTTTGGTTGAAGGAATGGTCACTGGAAACAGCCAAACCCATAACCTATCCGTGAAAATCAATAAAGAAACAGCAATACTCAAGAAAAATGGGAATAAACGTGAAAACGCTTCTTTCACCGATCTGAAAACCGGTAATAAAGTTGCGGTAATGTTCACTGGCCCCTTCTTGGAGTCCTACCCGCCACAGACCACAGCTAAGGAGATTGTTATCATTTCTTAAATCCAGATTTTTAAGGGGATTGATTTTTTAAAGATATGATCCTTTTTAAAATCTAGTCTTTTTAGCAAAATCGTTTTTAAAGCCCAATTCTTTTAATTATTTCCATATAATCTGTGATCAGGCTTAAAATAGGGGTTTATATAATTGAACAATTATAAAATTTCAGCCTTAAAAGATTTTAAACAGATCCCCGGGGTTGGAGATGTAATTGCTGAAGATTTATGGCAAATGGGCATAAGATCTACAGAAGATCTAAAACACAGGGATCCTGAAAAACTTTACCTCCAGCTATGTGCTTTACAGGATGCTCAAGTGGATAAATGCATGTTATATGTTTTCCGATGTGCTGTTTACTATGTTTCACATGATAAACATGAAGCTGAACTTCTTAAATGGTGGAACTGGAAGGATAAAACGGAATAAATAAAAACTGGCTTATAATGATTCATCATGGCTTAATGGAATCCATAATTATTATGCATGATTTCAATGCCCTTTAAAGTTTCATATTGATGAATACTGGAATTTAATTCAATTATGAATTTCCTCCGTAAGGTTTAAATAGCAACAATACAATACGTATCTAATGCGCCAAGGTAGCTTAGAGGCGAAGCGGTGGACTGCAGATCCATTACACGGGAGTTCAAATCTCTCCCTTGGCTTTAATCATTAAAAGGCTTTTAATACAGCCTATTCGTAAGGGGTTATAGTGTAACCAGGCTATCATCTGGGACTCCAGTTGTCTTTGAAGAAACGCGCGCTCTGACGTTAGGTATATCAATCGGATGATGATCGATTGGAGTACTGAGACAAGAGAAATCCTAGGATCTGGGTTCAAATCCCGGTGACCCCACTAATCTTTTTTTTCAAATATTATATGTTCAATTATTAAATGCTTAAATCACTTCAGGATAGGTGAAACCTTGCCAGAAATCAACGATATCATTGTAATTGAGGGAAGGGGATATGATTCTAATATCTACGTATTTGAAGATATCATCGTGGATACTGGAACTGGCCAAAACATGGAATACATTTTAAAATCCATCAAAGAAGCAGGATGCAGTATTGATGACCTTTCCCTTATTGTAAACACTCATAACCACTACGACCATATTGGAGGCAACCGATACCTGGATCTGGAAGTGGCCATGCATGCCAATGATGCCCGGGCACTGGAAGAAGGTGATGAAGAAGCATTACTGGCCACTATGTTTGGAACAACCATGGATAAAATGGAAGTAACCCGTAAACTTAGTGAGGGGGATAAAATACACGATTTTGAAGTATTACTCACCCCCGGCCACACTCCGGGTAGTATCTGCCTGTATGATGGGGAAAATTTAATCTCCGGGGACACAGTCTTCGCAAGTGGAGGTTTTGGAAGGGTGGATCTAGGTGGGGATATGGTTGAAATGAGGAAATCCCTGGAAAGACTGAGTAAACTGGATGTAAAGTACCTATTCCCGGGTCATGGTCCTGCAGTTGATAATGGCTCCCAGCATATAAAAATGGCCTGTGAGATGGCAACCGGATTTTATTAGGAAGATAATTTATTCGATAAATTTATTTTCTTTTTTTTCAATAACCCGAATTTTTGTGGAATAATTTGGCGCAAGAGTTATTTTTTTTAAATCGTTATTTCATTTTTAGTTGTAGAATTCACATTTAGGACTAGAAATCTAAGTAAGATTCCATTTTTATTCCTTTATTCACTATTTTAAGGCACCAAAACTGATACTTCACTGGCACCATAATGGGTTCCGATAAAATCAGTGTAGGTTACATTCCAAAGAGAACCTGTTTTAGTGGCATTTATGGAAGTATATGGAGAAGTCCACCGGAACTTTTCTACTTCGGGGAGGGTGTTAGCATATTTAATAGCCTCCTGACCAGATTCATAGCTCCCGTTTGTGATGGTGAGGTTATTAACTTCTCTTAAATTGGATGAAACCTTTTTAAGGGTGTTGTAGGTGAACACACGGTACCGGCCTCCGTCATCGCTTTCCACCATTGTCCAGGTGAACATATCCTGGGTGGGATAGGCTGTTATCTGGGTGTAACCATCACTGAGAGTCTGACTATTGATGGCATCCATTTTTTCATAGGCACGTATACCACCAAAGGAGATTAACATTATCAGAAAACCAGTTAGGGCTATTTTTTTGTATTTTGGGTTTAAACGGAGATAAAGGATGATCAGAACTCCCAGGGCTATAATTGTGGTTACTAGATCTGTGTAATAATATAAATTGGCAGAGAAGCGAGTCAGGGAAAATGGGTAGAGTAAAGGTATGCCTCCGGTGGTCAGGAAGTCCAGGAAAAGATGGGTTAGAACTCCGAAGTATGCTAATAATACACTCTTCCAATTGAATTCTACACTTATGTCCCTTTTTATTATGTAGTTGATTAGACCATATACACTGGGGCGGGATATCATGTAAATAAACACGATGGCAGTTACCAGTCCAAAGATGAAACTGTGGGTTATTCCCCGGTGAGTGAAGATGAATAACTCCGGGGAAAGAAAACCAATTGCAAATAATATAAAATCAAAGTCAACTGAAATCCCTCCGAAACCCCCAGAAAGCCGGTCTTTAACAGTGAAATCCTTAACCTTTAGGATGGTTAAAATGGCAAAGGGCACAACGAAGTGGGTGAAAAAATCCATGATAATACTGCTCTTATGTTTTTTCCATTGAAACAACACGGATAAATCGTTTATCTAAGACAAATTGTTTATCTCAATTATTTATCCCTTAAAAACATCCCATAATCCTTTTAAAAGTACCAGTGCAGGTATGATCTCAATCCTACCGATCCACATGTTGAATATCAGGAAGATCTCCGGTATGTCAGGCATATTTCCGGATACTATCCCCATGGAAAGCCCCACATTCCCCTGGGCTGATGCCACTTCAAATAATGAATCGATACCTCCAAAACCATAACTCATCAACACTAACCAGCTTATAAAGATGAAAAACAGGTATATGAATGTGTAACTTCCAGCTTCTCTAATCTCCACATCTTCCACAGGTTTACCACTTATTTTACGGGGTATAATCGAACCCTGGGGGGATAGTATTCTCTTGATCTCCCAGTAAAGGCCTTTAATCAGGGTGACCACCCTTATGAGTTTTATAGCTCCGGTGGTGGAACCGGCGGACATACCAATGATCATTGCGGCTAAGATGATTACTTTGGCATAGTCCGACCATTGAATCATGGCAGTCACTGGCTGGATGTTGGATCCGGTACAACTTAGGGCGGATATCACGAAAAAAGCAGAATCTATTGAGGTGAATTTAGCATTAACTACCAGGAGGATATAAAAGACACTGATTATAATTATCATGGCTTGAAATTGTATATCATGAAAAACATCAATAACTCTCCCTTTTAAAGCCTTGTAATGAACCAGGAAACTGGTACCACCAATGATCATCAGGATCATGGTGATGATGTAAATGGCAGTGCTGCCATAGGCTCCGATGTTGTCATTTTTAATGGACATACCACCGGTGGAAAGATTGGTAAAGGTATTGTTAATAGCATCAAAAAGAGGCATTCCAGCCAACACATATAAAATTATGCCAATAATTGTGTATAGGAGATATATCCACCAGATGGTCTTCACCGTGCTGGTTATGCTGGGTTTTATCTTTTCTTCACGTGCTTCAGATTTGTATAATCTGGCTGCTGCTGTTCCGGGTCTTATTAAAACCCCAATCACCACAATAACTACTCCTAAGCCTCCCACCCATTGTTCGAGGCTCCTTAAAAACAGTGTAGATTTGGGTAGAATTTCCACATCAGGGTAAATAGTGAGTCCACTGCCACTCCAGGCAGACATACTCTCAAAATAAGCATTTAAAAAGTCTATATTGGTTGAGTACATTAAACAGAAGCTCCCAATAAGGGCTGCCCATAGCCAGGCTAGTGAAGCGATAATCATCCCGTGTTTAAGCTTCAGCCGGTTATAATCAGCAGGTATTCTTCTTAAGATGGATCCTAATCCTATTGAAAATAATCCGAAAGCCAGCGGGCCAATAAATTGTTCACCATATATTAAGGCCACTATTATGGGTATAAGTATCACTGCACCTATGCCCTGCATTATTATGCCCAGTGGGTTGGCAATTAAGATTAAATCCTTCTTCCCCAGATAATTTCTCATATAATCAGAAGATGGTCAATCTAATATATAAATCTCACTAAGGAGAGTTTTGCAAGTAAATTGTCTTTAAATTGGTTTAAAATTTAAAAAATATATTCATAGAGTGGTGGGTATTGGAAGTGGGGGTCGTGATGAATTAAAAAAAAAATTTAGTTGAGGTTTATATAACTCTAAACTTTTAAGTGCAGAATAAAAATAAGGAGAAAATTGACTTATTAATCGTCTTATGCCTTTAAAGCCAATTATTCTCCATTATTCAATTCCACTCATAAATTCTACTGCTATTTTTTGTCTTTTTCCATTACTTCCAGTTCAGATCCCATGAAGTCTTTAATATCTCTTATACTGTTTAGTAACTGGGCAGGGAATACTATGGTGGAGTTTTTCTCGGCAGCGATGTTACTCAGAACCTGCATTATACGGAGCTGTAGTGCCACTGGGTGGTCACTGATGATGTCTGCTGCTTCTCCAAGTTTACCTGCAGCCAAGTATTCACCTTCTGCAGATATGATTTTGGCCCTTTTTTCTCTTTCAGCTTCTGCTTGTAGTGCTATTGCTCTTTGCATGCTGTCGGGTAATTTAATATCCTTGATCTCCACGTTGGTAACCTTGATCCCCCATGGTTCACTGTGGCCATCGATGATTTCCTGAATCTTCTGGTTGATCTTGGGTGTTTCCGAGAGCACTTCATCCAGGGCAAACTGCCCCACCACACTTCTCACCGTGGTTTGGGAAATCTGGTTAACAGCCCGGTTGTAATTCTCAATTTCAACCACAGCCTTGTAAGCATCTACCACCTTGAAGTAAGCTACTGCTGCCACATCAATGGATACATTGTCTTGGGTGATGATCTTCTGGGAGGGGATGGGCATGGTGACGATCCTCAGGGATGGTTTAACCATCCGATCAACCAGGGGAATTATAAGGCGCAGTCCTGGTTCTCTAACTCCAACAACCTTTCCTACTCTAAAAACAACTCCTCTTTCATACTGGTTTACAATCCTAATGGAAAGTCCCAGTATAATCAGTATCACTATGGCGATTATGATCATAGTAATTAAATCCATTTTTTTTAACCTCCATTATGTGTGGATTGACAAATCATTTCTTTATATAAATATGTCAAGCTGACTAATAAAATCATATGAATGGGGTTGGGGTTTAACACAGAATTTAATCCGGATAAGCTATATAAGCTGTAATTAAAAAGTAATATTTGCAAATCTACGGGAAATGATGTTTCACTCAAAATAAATGAAAATTATATCAATATTTAGGGGATGCCTGGGATTGATAAGTTTCTCTGGGCAGTAGTTAGGTAAAATAGGTTCCCATTTTTTAATCAGCATTTCTAATCTTAAATATTGAATTAAAATGTATTATCAACAAAAACAGTTTATAATGGTCTATTTTCTATTTTTATCGCCTATAGAAATTTATATATGTTTTAATAACATATTATTTACTGTAATTTTTAGCTACTGATTTTAATTATTCTAAAATTTTGGGGGGATGGATAAATGATAGGTATAATGTCTGACAGTCACGATCACATGGGTGGAATCATGGCTGCTGTGGAAGTATTTAATCGGGAAAAGGTTGAACTGGTGGTGCATGCGGGGGATCTGATATCACCATTCACCGCAGGAGCATTTGATAAACTTCAGGCACCCTTAGAGGCAATTTTTGGTAATAACGATGGTGAAAGACGTGGTTTAATGGCTGCTTACGTAGAACTATGCCCATTGGAAGATTTCAAGGAACTGGAGGTGGATGGGCGGAAAATAGCCCTAATTCACGGAACAACCGAGGCACTGGTGGACGCCCTCAGTGAAAGTGGAAAATACGACCTGATTATTAGGGGCCACACCCACCGGAAGGAAGTAATAGAAGGGTCAACAATGATTATTAACCCTGGTGAAACCTGTGGATATTTATCTGGTGAGAAGACAGTGATACTACTGGACACTGATGATCTGAGCTGGAAATCTGTGAAACTTTAATATTTTTTATAAATTTCCAATAGTTATTTTAAGTGGATACTGGAGATTTAATTGAGTTATTGGAAATAAGATATTAATAAATGTTTTAAATCTTTATATTGTAATCTAAGATATTCAATGGAACTAAATAGTTCAAGTGGAGTGTTGATGTTTGATTTTAAGAATTAGCGCAGATCAGGTGCAAATATATGAAGCATAAGACTCTGCTTCTGATGCTTGCCGGTATTGGGGTGCTGGGTATAATGGTGCTGTTTATCGGTCCGGAGAAAATTGAAACTACCATCCAGGAGGCTAATCCATGGTATCTGGGATTGGCAGTTGTTATTCAGCTGGCCATATACGGTTTGTGGACTGAAAGATGGGCAGTTACCACTTCTTCACTGGGTATATCCATTAAAAGAAGACATCTTCTGCCTATGCTCCTGGTGGGGCTGGCCATCAACAACCTCACTCCCAGTGGTAGGGGTGGTGGAGAACCGGTTCGGGCATATATACTGGGTAAATATTCCCAATCTCCCACAGAAAAGGCATTTGCCACTGTAATTGCAGATAGGGGTCTTGACACGTTTCCATTCATAGCCCTGGCGGTGATAACCATAATTACCGCAGTTCTGTACATTAACCTACCTCAATGGATGGTTATTACCCTAATAGTATGCCTTATCGTGCTTATAATTCTATTTTGCCTGGCCCTATACATGTCTTTAAATCGTGAATTCGGAGATCGAACTATAAGATGGGTTTTAAGAATTTTGAAGAGAATATCAAGTAAAATGCACAGCAAAGTGGAACAAAGAGCTATCAATGCTGTGGGAGGATTCCAGGATAGTATGAAGATCATGGTCAGCGACCGTAAAGTTCTTTTATACGGCATCCCTCTTTCATTTTTGATATGGGCCCTTGAAATCTTAAGGGTTTACGTTGTTTTCATGGCCTTGAACATAAACGCTCCTCTGGAGATCATAGCCGCGGTTTTTGTAATTTCAACCCTTATTGGAATGATACCATTACTACCGGGTGGTTTAGGGGCAGTGGATGGTATGATGATACTCCTATACTCTTATGCCGGGATACCACCATCGGTAAGTGCAGCTGCCACCCTGGTGGAGAGGCTGATATCATTCTGGATGACCACTATTTTAGGAGTGGCAGTACTACCCTACTTTGGTAGTGATGCCATGGAAAAGTTGTCAAAGAAACTTTAATATCCAGAAGAATTATGGGGAATATTTTTAAGCAGAATTAATATGTGATTCGTAATATTCCAAATATCTCTTTTTAGCCTATGAATATTTAATTAAAACTATTATTATTCTCAAAATCTTTTAAACAGCCTTTATTTTCCTGAGAACAAATGGAAAAATATATAAAACCTCCAGCACTAGATCAAGTCGGTGATTATCATGGAAATAAACGGAGTGGAAATACAAGATACTTTTGCAGAAGCATTCGGTATACAGGTATCCCGACTGCTGGTAACCGCAGCAACCAAGAAACTGGCAAAGATCGCAGCTACAGAAGCAACTGGATACGGAACATCAGTCATTGGTTGCCCAGCAGAGGCAGGAATTGATTGTTACGTCCCGCCAGAAGAAACCCCGGATGGCCGACCTGGTTATATCATAATGATCTGTAACATGGATAAGAAGAAGCTGGATCATGAATTACTGGAACGAGTGGGAATGTGTATATTAACCGCAGCCACCACTGCAGTCTTCGATGCCATGGAAAACCCAGATGAAAAAATGACCACCGGTAAGAAACTCAAGTTCTACGGAGACGGTTACGAGAAAATGACTGAAATTGATGGAAGAACCATACACTCCATCCCTCTCATGGCTGGAGACTTCCTGGTGGAAGAAGAACTTGGTGTAAGATCTGGTGTTGCCGGAGGAAACCTATTCATAATGGCTGATGCACCTGCATCAGGATTACTGGCTGCTGAAGCAGTGGTCAACGCCATAGAATCTATTCCCGGAACCATCACACCATTCCCTGGTGGAATAGTTGCTTCAGGTTCCAAAGTGGGTTCCAACAAGTACAAATTCCTGAGTGCATCCACCAACGAAAAAATGTGCGTAACTCTCAAAGATGATGTAGAAGGATGTCAAATTCCTGAACAGGTTGATGGAGTTTACGAAATCGTTATTGACGGTGTGGATGAAGATGCAGTAAAAGCAGCCATGAAAGCAGGTATAGAAGCAGCAGTACAGGTTCCTGGTGTCTTAAAAATGAGTGCCGGAAACTTCGGTGGAAACCTGGGTGCCTACCAGTTAAACCTGCATGATCTGTTTTAATTAATGCACGATCTGTTTTAATTAAAAAATAAGAGAAATAATATCTTTTCTCTTTTTTCTAATTTTTTATAACATCTTTTCTTTAATTAGACTATATCCGGGATTAAATAAAGAATAAAATTCTTTAAAAATCGTATTTTAAAAAAAAGTATTTTATTATTCTACACAGAAACCAGCGGGTTCCGTACTTTCTACAATGGCCCATATCTCTTTTTCAGGTAAGTCAACTCCTAAAAGTTGTCCGGATTTATCTAAAGCCTTGATTATCTTTTTAATGGTCTCCACATCACCTGCAGATACAGTATGGGAGTGGATGTTTCGGGATATCTGTGATAGTGTATCCAGGGATCTCTTGGCATCTGGTTTTTTATACTCCTCTTTGCATCTTGCAAGATCATCAAAGTTTTTCAAGTAAAGTTTCCGGGTTACAACCTGCTCTAAACCCGGTAGATAATGTTTTGAATCAAGTATACGCCCACCATTACCAATAATAATATTTTTATCATCAATTAAACCAGGTTCATGGCGAAGTAACAGTTCACTGACCCTCCCATATTCTTTGATCTTTAGGGAAATCTCATCCTGACTGAGATTGACCCCCATAAGGAATCTTTTATTTGTTAGCTCTTTCTCCACCTTGGCCAGACTCTTAGTGTCAGGGCCAGTTATTCGATGGGAGTGAATACCGCCACCAGATAAGGTGTAAAGCCTTTCCAATGCTTCCATTCTAGCGGAATCCTCTTCAAGCTTTTTTAGAAACCTTTCCATCTCGTTTATATCCTTTAAATGGATTTTCCTCTTTAATGGCTCGTGAAATCCTGGAAGATAATATTCTATGTCCTCCAGAACACATCCATACTTTAATATGATTTCTGCTTCATCCTGGATATCCCTTACATCGTGAATTTCAGTGATCTTGATCTCGGGTTTGATAACCACTTCCACCAGACGACCGTATTTACGGGCAACTTCTTTAATTTCCTCTTCACTTAAATCAATACCCAGAAGAAATCCTTCTTTTTTTAGTTCATCTGCTACTTTCTTCAGGGTTTCCTTATCTGGTCCGGAAATCCAGTGGGAATGAATACCACTCACGGATTCATAGATCCTTTCCAGTGATTTTTTCCGCTGGGGATCTTTATCCAGACTATCCAAAAACCGGTCTAACTGGTCAATTTTTGTAATTCCAATCTTTCTGGCCAGGGGTTCTTTGAATTCTGGTAGGTGATATTCTATATTTTCCAGGGCACAACCGTGTTTGAGAATTATTTCCGACTCCTTGCGAATGTCTCCCACGTCATGCATCTCGGTGATCTTCATGATGGTGGGCTGAATAGCTGCAAAATATATATCCTCAGCACCACTGCTTTCAGGGGATATAACCTGATTAGCGCCTGAACGGTATAATCTCTTAATATTAACCTTTTTACTGGCCCTGGTGACAATCCAGATATCAGGATGTATTTCCCGTGCAGTGAGGGTTATGAAAAGGTTATCCACATCATCCCCGGTGGTGATTATAACTCCCCTTGCCTTCTCTATCCCGGCCTCAATCATAACATTCTCATCAGTAGCATCGCCGGGTATGGCCAGGATATCCTTGTTATCCCAGAGTTCTTTTTCCACAATTGCGGGATCTTTCTCCACAACGATAACTTTGTAATTCCTTTTTAAAAGCTCATTGTGAACAGCGCTCCCCACTCTCCCATAGCCGCAGAGTACAAAATGGTTCTTGGCGGCTCTTATCATTCTTTTGTGCCTTGCTCCAGAGGTTATATCTTCTACAGTCATGGAAACCACCATAATTATTAAAGTGAATGCATAAGCAATTAAACTGGCTCCTCCCAGGACCAGGGTGATCACGAAAAATTTTTGTATTGGACTTTGTGGGCTTATATCCCCATAACCCACCGTGGCTGTGGTTATAATCGTGAAATAAACAGCATTTATAATATCGAGGCGCATGATTAGCAATGATCCAATTATACCATAAGCTAGCAATCCTACTACAGCGATTATGGGATATTTGATCACTGAGAATGGAATTGAAGGAACAATGGGCATTGAAGTGTTAGGGACCTGCAAATCATCACCAGGGTAACGTTATTTATAACAAATAAATTAATTTCACTTTTTGAATCTTTCTAACATTAGGCATGGTTAAATATCATCTTTCTTATAATTATAAGTAGTGATATCATGACTCCCAAGGATATGATGGTTGCAGATGCCAATGCAGATGCCATGGGCATTCCAAGAACTAGTCTCATGGAAAACGCTGGAAGATGCCTGTACAATGTAATAACAAATTACAAAGAGCCCTGTAAAGTGGCTATTTATGCCGGTAACGGGGGGAACGGTGGTGATGGGTTTGTGGCTGCCCGATATCTAATTAACCGTGCTTTTGAAGTTGAAGTGTTTCTTTTATCCGACCCGGCACTAATAAAATCCAGGGAAGCTAATTTGAACTGGGAAGTTCTTCAGTACATGGACCGGGGTACCAGTCCACTCAGGTTGGAAGTGGTGAGGGATTCATCAGAACTGCACCCCTCCGATGCGGATGTGGTGGTGGATGCACTTCTAGGTACTGGAGTCCGGGGAAATCTTCGAGAACCAGTATCTACAGCGGTGGATATCATCAACCAGTCCGAAGGGTTTAAAGTAGCCGTGGATGTGCCCACTGGTGTTGATCCAGCCTCTGGAATGGTAACTGATAAAGCGGTTCAGGCGGATGTCACCATAACTTTTCACAAGGTTAAAGTGGGATTGAACATTGCCAGTGTGGAGTACGTGGGTAATATTGAGGTAGGTGACATTGGAATACCTGCTGAAGCTGAATTATTCACCGGACCGGGAGACCTCCTGCGCATTAAAAAAAGGGATGATGGATCTCATAAAGGTCAAAATGGTAAGGTTCTGGTAATTGGTGGGAGTAGGGAGTATTCTGGTGCTCCGGCACTGGCCGCACTCGCATCTCTGGCTGCCGGTGCAGATATAGCAGTGGTGGCTTGTCCACGGGAATTATCACCGGTAATTAGATCTTATTCTCCAGATATTATTGTGCACAGTTTATCCAGTGACTTCCTTAACCCTAAAGACACTGATGAACTAGTTGAACTTTCAGAAAAATTTGATGCAGTGGTTATGGGGTGTGGAATAGGTCGGGAAAGTGAAACTGCACTGGCAGTTAATGATCTGGTGGTGGAAATTGAAAAACCAATGGTGATCGATGCCGATGCCCTTAAACTGGTGGGTCCAGGTGTTTTACCACGGAGAGTTCATGAAACGGTTATAACACCTCACGCTGGGGAGTTCAGGGAATTTTCAGGCATAGGCGCTCCGCCAAATCTGCAGGATAAGATTCCTGTGGTTAAAGAGGTTTCCAGGGAATCTGAAACCACGGTGCTTTTAAAGGGATCAGTGGATATCATAGCCCTCAATGACGGACTCAAGTTAAACAGCACGGGAAATCCTGGAATGAGTGTGGGTGGAACTGGGGATTGTCTGGCTGGTTTAACCGGGGCACTACTTGCCCAGGGGCATGATGGTTTTGAAGCAGCCTTTTTAGGAGCATATATTAATGGTTTGGCTGGAGATATTGCTGCAAAGGAATATGGGTATAATTTCAGGGCTACTGATGTTTTGAAGTTTTTACCCCGAGTATACCCATTTTAATGAATATTTTGAGGATTTTAACTAGTACTAGCAAATATCCTCATTTGCATTGGTTGCATTGCTATTCCACCACTGCGTGGGCAAAATATAGAAGATCACAAACCTCTCTATTTTTATTTTTTCCCTCAAAATATGCTTTCTTGTAATTTGCACTGGTCACGGTCTGGATTTTCGAAAATCCATAACTGGAGAGGAATTTTTCACTAGTTCCTTCTTTTATTCCAAACTGTAAAGGTTCTCCCAGTTGTATAAGGAATTTTCGGATATTTTGACCCACTGCCCGCGCAGTGGTTCCATCCACCACTGATTCAGGGTAGTAATCAAAGATAATTTGACTGCCCTTTCCGGAGTTGTTTGCAATGAAATTGAGGGTTTCATTTACAGCTTCAGGGGGTATGTACATGATTAATCCTTCCATTATAAATAAAGTCTTCACTGATTTATTATATCCATTTTCAAATAACACTGGGCCAAGTTTTTGGGTTTCAAAATCAATTGGCACGTAGGTCACGTGATCTGGGAGTGATCTGAAGATTTCTATTATTTTTTCCTTTTTGAAGTTCTGGGTATTGGGGTGATCCACTTCAAACACTTTCACATTCTCATCCAGACCTTCAATTCTGTAAGCCCGGGTATCATACCCTGCACCTAGTATAACCAGCTGTTCAAGCCCCTCCCCAATGGATTCCGTTACAATATCGTCGAAGTATCTGACTCGGGCTATGATGGAACTGCTCAAACCTGGTAACTGATTTTCCATTGCTTCAACTCTGGCTTCTGCTTCTTCTGGATGTTTGATTCCAAACTCAACTATCTCAGGATTAATGAAATGGATTGCATAGGGATCGTAACAGATACGGTCATCTTCACTTTTTGATGATTCTCTGAATCTTTGCATTGCAATGCCTTCCGCCATTTTACTTGGTGCTTCTCTGTTGGGTTTTACATGGGTTTCTTTCATTAGCATCACCTTCACTAAAACTGACATAATGTCATTTAATGACATGGTGTCACTCATTATAAATAGTTTTTGCTAGTCTAAAAAAAACATAAAAAGAGTAAAGGAATTTTTAAGACTTTAATAACCTTTACTTAATTCTTTTACTAACTTTACTACTAACCATGTAAGCGATAAAGTCCCCAACATCCATTAAAAATTGTTCATGATTAATATTTTGACTTTCAAGCAAATTCTCAAGATCTGGGGGCATATTATCCAGACTATTAGCTATTAAAGTAAGTAATGCGGTAGCTTCAACTGGATTAACGTCTGAACGAATCGTCCCCTCATCTATACCCAGTTCAATGGCTTCACAGAGTATATCCAGCATTTGTCTGCGTAAAGTGAGAATTTCATTAAGATACTGGCTTAGAGTGAATTTCGGTATTGGAAAATTAGCTAAACTGTCACCTTCTTCAATCAAATTTTTATATTCCAAATAATATTTACTGCGCTCCAAATGCCCAATTTTATGTTCACTGGAGTGTATATTAGAAATTTCAAATCGGCCGGACACCAAATAATTATAACTCTTTAGATGGTCAGGATATATTTTTGCAAATTCATAATAGGCCTTTCTAAATGCAGCAAGTTTTCCCACGCCTGTTTTAGCTTTATGAGTCTCTTCTTTAATCAATGAATAAAGAATAGCAGTTCCTCTAAGTACAATGGAGAAAAATAGTTCTTCTTTATTTTCAAAGTAAAGATAAAGCGTGGATCTGCCTAAATCAACCTTTCCGGCGATTTCATCCAATGAAACATTTTCATAGCCTTTAAAGAAAAAAAGAGTCTCGGCGGCGTTGATTATTTCATTTCTTCTTTTTTCTTTTTTACGCACATTACGGTCTGAAGGAGGCATGCTATAGAATTATTTTTAACTAGTAATTTAAATTTATCCCGTTAAAAATTCAGTTTTTTGGATTGAATTTCATATTTTTAGCCCCATTCAAAACAATTATGAAGAATTGGTAAATGGATGTCCCATCTTTCAGAGGTCAGGAATCTTTCAGAGGTTAAGAATCTTTCAGAAGTCAGGATATAAAATTATATGTGGGTAGTAGTCAACCATCATAATTTCGTTTGGCAATTGTAGTGGGTTGAAATCAGAAATAACAGAAGATTAACAGAAATTAAAATAAAAAAAAGGTTGTGGATATTTAAATCCACATTTATCTACTTAGGTATCAATCTGCTTATAAAGCAGGGATGATTAAGTCCCTTTCTCCGCCAGGTAAGAATTCTCGTAGAGCACCTTTGGCGATGGATTTCCTTGGACTGGTGAAGTCGAAGGCTAGGTCCTTGTCAGCAAATGCAACTTTTATGAGAGGGTTCACACAGAATGCGTCTCCTCGAGCTGCGTGTGGTGCCTGGGCAATTCCAGCGTATTCTGGCTGGTGACCCACGTTCATGGCGTAGTTAGGGTAGTTAGGACCACGTAGTTCGTGGATCAGACCTTCGTCGCTCCTGATGGAGAGAGAGTTGGATGCTCCACACTGGTCCTGCAGGTCGTAACCGTAGAAACCGAGTCTGCTGTGGGTTTCTTTGTGTAAGATCTGGCTTAAGTACCATCCGTTGATTCCGGCGTTGGAGTTTCCAGTTGCAAAGGCAACGGAACATCCTGCAGCTGCGGAAACAACTGCTGCTCGCTGTGAACCACCGAAGTGGTCTTCTAGGAGAGCTGGGTATTCGTACTGTTCCAGTCCGTACATGGTTACTTCTGCGGCTATGTCGTGAACCACTTCAGTGGTTGCTTCAGTTCCGCAGATACCGTATTTACCGTCTACGTATTCCATTCCGTAGTATAAGAAGTCGTCCAGAATATCGTCAGTGTAAGCTGCGGTTGCGTACTGGGTGAAACCTACTCCACCGGACATGTAAGAACCTAGCCAGATCTGGTCGTAGATGGTGGCTGCTGCAGCAATAACTTCTAAGGATACTTCTGCTGGGTCTTCAGATACACGTGAGGTCTGTACCATATCAGCCATTACACCGAATGGAATACCTCCAGGTTCGTTTGGTCCCCTTGCTCTTCGTGCTGGGAGAATGCTTCCCATGGATATAACGTCAGCGTGTTTAGCTGCGTATGAGAAATCAGCAATAGCTGCTTCACCTGCGCACAGTTTGTACGCGGCGATGAAACTCATACCGATCTGCATTGCAGACCATCGGGATACTGTTCCACCATCACATGTTCGTACCACTAGGGAAGGAACTCGGCTGATCTGGTAGGTTTTGTTACCGATGTATTCTTTCAGCATTTTAGCCTGTTCTTCTGGGAATTCCTTGTTGATGTCAATTAAGAATCGGGAATCCAGTTCATCGGCCAGACTGTCGTCACCAGTGAAGAGTTTGGCGTAACAATCTCCCACTAAACCAGGGTGAACTTCCACCATGTGTTCCTGAACCACTGCACCACCAGGTAATGCGTGGTTGATGGTTTCCATGTACTCGTTGATGGTTTCGGGGGTAACTTCCACACCTAACCTTTTTTGCAGTACAGAGTGTGCGGTGTCCATTCCCACAATGATGGTCCTTTTAATATCATCTAAGAGTTGCTGAATAGCTGCGTTGTTACAGAAGTGCAGGTCGTCTCCTTCTACGTAGGTGTCGGTTCCTGAAACTTTGTAAGCCATTAGTTTACGCTGACCCAGTGGTACTCCGATGTCAGGGTTGTAGAATGGGATGCCCCTTTCTTTTTCAACCTTTTTAGCGTATTCATCGAATTCTCTTTTTCGAGGGGACTGTTTCCAGCCTCCGAAACAGTAAAAGTCGGTGTGATTTTGTTTGGGATCTTCATCAAATTTACTTTGTAAAGCTTTTAAGAAGAGCTTCTTTTCATTGTTCATTTGTCATCACCCAGTTTTGCTTTTAAATCGTTTTTGAAAACTCCTAATCCATATCCACCATCAGTTCTGGCTTCGTGAATAGTTAAAACTGCTTCAAGAGCTTCTTTATCTTCTCTCATACCCACGTTGTCGCTGCGGTAAATGGTGGTGATTTCTTTGAGGTGTTCCTCATCCAGTGGTTCTCCTACATCTACAGGGGAGTCCAGTGGTCGTCCTACTTGGTCTTTAACGTAGGATACTTTACCGGTTTCTTCATCGTAGACATATCTCTGCAGAGCATCGAACATGAGTCCGTTTTCATCTAGCCTTAGGGAGTGACCGTGTACTGTTGCTCCTCTTAAACCAGTTTTTGCAGGGTCAAAGAATTCGGTTTCCAGTAATGTTTTTGAAATTTTTTCTAAATCCAGTTCTCGGATTTCAATAACCTGTCGTCCGGATAGGGTTCCGGTGTCCACTCCTCTGAACCTTGACATGTAGGTTCGTGCCCTGTCGTAAGGGTGTGCAGGAGCGTTGTACATTGAATCTGCGAATTGTACGTATCTGGTCCTGCCCCCTTCTTTTGCTCCAGGGATAGGTTCTACCAGATCTTTCATTAAGTCATCATCGAAATCCATTTCATCTAATGGAGGGTGCACTGATTTGTAGCTTTCTCCAGGATTTCTGTGACCTAAAACGCTGACAATATCTTCATCATTAATACTTCTGATTGTTTTCATCTCAAAATCAGGATCCATGTGGTTCCTTCTATTTTGAGCTATTTTTGTTTCTCCAGGGGTGTACTGGGGTTTGTATGACATGTTCAATCACCTATTAACTTCACAGTTTCTTTGGAATTTGTCTTGGGATCTACTAGCCCTACTAGGCTAGGATCAAATTCATCTTCAATACCATAGACAATTTTCAAATTATCTGATACAGTAGTCTTAGTTCTGGTGAATATGCCAACTCCTACATCAAAACCGAAATTTAGGGTTTCTTCAAGAATGGCTTTTGTTTTTTCCACAAATTCTTCCAGATTTTCGTGTCTTATGGTGACTACTATTTCTCCAACAGAAACTAAAAGTTCAACTTCTTTTCCTTTTACAGTAATGATCTTTCTATCAGGATGGTTAACACTGGTTCCCCTTGCAGGACCGTATCCTACAACGTTGGGTAGGGATTCTCCGTTCACCAGGAATCTTAAGATTCCCTCCAGATCCAGTAACTCACTCAGAATTTTTTCGGTGGTTGCTGGTTTCAGGCGTCGGTGAGGAAAAATTCTCACATCAATTGCCTTGATTTGTTCCATCTTGATCACCTGAACATACTTATATCTGGTCTTTTATTTCGCGAGCTCCATCAGCTATGTACTTAAGAGGCTCTTTGAAATATTCGATATCGCTGTATATGCTTCCCACCATTCCGGATGTCATTTCTGGTGAGAACATCTGGGTTCCAGCATCCATACACATTGCTGCTGCGGTACATGGTACTGCAAATCCTTTACTGTGTCTGGTTACAACGTGGTTTCCGTGGAAGATACCTGGACCTCCGCCTCCATAGATGGAGTGAGAGAAGAAGCTCATTCCCACACCGGTTCCTTCTACACGACCGTAGTCAACACCAGGTAGGCTGGTTTCAAATTCAAGTATGTCATTGTAGTACAGTAGGGTGGATGCAACTCCCTGAGCTGCTCGGGAAGCACCGATATTCACGATAACGGAACTCATTAATCCGGCTGCTGCATATGCATTCCATAATGCCCAGTCAACTGGTTCGTAGATGTTGTATCCGGATGGCATGGTTTTAGCCACTTTGATAACTCCGTCATCAAGTGCTCTTTCCACCAGTGAGGTTACAACGGTTCCCACGGTTCCTTTACCGTTTTGTTTAACCAGATCAAATACCAGATTGTTAGCGTTTAGTCCCTGGTAAGCTAATCCTAGGAGGTGGAATCTTTCGAATGCACCTATAGCGTCACCCATTTCAAAGTTAGCTGTTTGTTCTAGGAGTGCGGATAGTGCTACTGCGTTTAAGGTGTTTTTCTTGGTTATGGCTACCACGTGGTTGGCCATGATGTTTCGGAGACCGTAGCCCATACCTTCTAGCATCTGTGGTGGGCCGAGTAAGGCACTGACATTTGCACCGGAGAAATCAACTGTCTGTGGGTATTGGCCTAAAACAGCGGTTTTTATAGCTGATGCATCGAACTTGCTCACATCGAAAGTGTCGATAATAGCCTGCACCACTGCTGATCCAGTGACCATGGTTGAAACTGTGTAGTCTCCAGCCATTTTCATTCGCTGGGATGGTAACTGTACCAGTAACTGGTCCCCTTTGTTGATGAGTTTGAGGTTGAAGTCGTCTTCATCATCAATACGGATCATTTTTTCAATTTTTTCTGCCAGGACGTCGACATTTTCTACAATAGGTAGTTTTAGTTCTCTTCCTGGAATAAAATTAGATTTGCCGCCGTAAGCTGCTTTGTCCAGTGATTTTTCAATCCCGGCTAAGTTAACAGCAACGGATCGCTTTACTTCTTGCACAATATTTTCAATTGTGGGGTTTAACATTGGACTTACTGCCTCTAGAGGGACATCGCTCTCTAAAAGCTTACCATCTGCGCCATATAGGTCTATTTTGTCTTCATAGGTTGGCATAACGTTTACACCTCTTTAATTTTTTAATAGGGGGTTGAAGAAGAGACTGGCAAAAGTCTCTATCTTCGAATCTGTAGGGGGGAACGTGATTGATGAAGTAGGATCTGAACGTCAATTTCTTTCTCATTCATTGTCCAGACCGATGGTGATAATGTAACTCCTAGTGATAATATAACCTTTAGTGATAATATTACTTTTAGTTATAAGATAACCAACAATAATTTAATGACTGTCGGTTATTTAGTAACCGGTAGTAGGAACTTATAAGGATTTCGGTTTGATTTTCTAGAAGCAAATTTTCCAAGATTAGTAATAATCGAACCTTTTCAAAGGGATAAAAATAGTTTAAAATATTTTAATAGTATTACTATAAAAACCCAGTAAATATTCAGCCAATCATCAAATTCCATTAAAATAAGGTGGTTTATATTTAAAATAAATCAATTAAAAATTGTCAAGTTCACAATAAAAGTCTACAATTAATTATCAAGTTCACAAATGATATGAAAACTTATTTTTGTTGGTAATTCATTATCATGTGCCTGATAAGATCCTCTACATCAATCACAAATTTCTCACGATCAATGCCTTGCTTTTCCAGTAATTTTTCATGATCCTGAGGAATATCGGACATGTTTTTTGAGATTGAGGATAATAGAACTGCTGCTTCTGATGGATTCACATCAGAACGAATGGTACCATCGTCAATACCCATCTGGACAGAATTACACATTATAGAAAAACGTTCTCCACGCATTTTATGAATTTTATAAAGATATTCGCTGACATTTGCGGATTTAAGTTTATTATCTTCCGAATTTTTTCGTGGTGATTTAACAGTCTCTTCCGGATTCACGATACAGTCGAGATCAAATCTTCCTGACTGGAAATATTTATAAATACGGATGTAGTCTGAATAATCCCTGTTAAACTCATGATATGCTTTTCTGAATGCTGAAACTTTGTCAATTCCTGATTCTGCCTCTTCAACTTCAGTTCTGATCATGGAATTCAGGATCAGGTTACCCCTCAGCACAATGGCAAAAAAGAGTTCTTCCTTGTTATCAAAGTAGAGATAGAGAGTTGCTTTGCTTAATTCAACTTCCTTGGCAATATCGTTCATGGAAACGTCATCATAGCCCCTGGATAAAAATAACTTCTCCGCAGCTATGAGAATATCATTACGCCGTTGTTCCTTTTCACGTTCCCTCCGGTCTTTGATGGCCATGGTTTTACTCCCAAACAGTGGTTAATAAGTTACTGACAGTTATTATAAAACTATGGTTTAGTATAAGGGATAATACTTTGCTTTTAATTTAATTCTAAAACTATTTATCCCAAAAGAGTACTAATTTTAAATTTAATCTAAAATGGTAAATTTAATCTAAATGGATGACTAAATTAATTGGTTGACTAACTATTTGTCATTAATTGGTATTAATTAGATGAAAATTATTAAATGAAGATTGTTCTAGTTCTTTTTTAGGATCAAAGTTTCTAAAAAAAATACTTAAAAAAATTTTGAAGGATGGGTTTTCCATTATATATTACTATTTTAAAGAAATTAATACAAACCGAGTCCTTTTGCTAAAATAAGCACACCTACGCCTATTATTCCCCCAAAACCAGCCACCAGAAGGGTAAGTATGTTAATGGGGATCTTGAAGAAGGGAAGGATATTCCAGATGAAGAGGAGTATCCATCCCAATAACATGTGTAACAGGATACTCAGGGCAACCTTTCCCAGCTTTAACAGAAGGCCCACACCGAATACTCCCACTACTAAGAGGATTATTCCAATGATCACCAAGGTCAGGAATTCCATGAATAAGTCCCTTTAGGTCATCTGATTTTTTTATTCCCAGTTTTTAATTAACCTAATTTATCCCCAAGTCCCTATTGATTCATTCCCGGCGACAGATATCCTGGTAGCAAGCAGCCTGAATCCCGTAGTTTTTGACCATACCTGCCATTTCCCGCTGGTCCATCTCCTTATCCTCAAAGGAAACTGCTTCCTCCTGGTAAAGGCTGAAGGGTGATTGTCTTCCAAGGATGCGTATATTACCTTTGTGGATTTTTAACCGCACTGTACCTGACACCCGGCCCTGCATATTGTCAATTAGCTGGTCCAGATCCTCACGGAGTGGTTCATGCCATAATCCATTGTAAACCAGTTCTGCATAGGTTTGTGACACGATCTCCGAGAACTTCAACTCTTCCCTGGTTAAAACTAGCTGTTCCAGGGCACGGTGAGCAGCGATTAACAGGAAAGCACCGGGAGTTTCGTAGTTTTCCCTTGATTTGAGGCCGATGATTCGGTCTTCCATAATGTCCACCCTGCCAATTCCATGGAGTCCTGCTATCTCATTGGCTTTACCAATAACATCCAGGGGTCCCATGAGTTCTCCGTTGATCTCAGTGGGAACACCTTCCTCAAAGGATATCTCCAGCACTTCCGCCTCATCAGGGGCATCCTCAGTGGAACGGGTCCAGCTGAAGGCCTCTTCCGGGGTTTCCACCATAGGATCCTCCAGGATGTCCCCCTCTATGGAACGGCCCCACAAGTTTTCATCGATACTGTAAAGCTTATCTGAGGGTAGGGGTATCCCATGGGTCTGGGCGTACTTCACTTCTTCAGTCCGGGTTAAGTTCAAATCCCTTATAGGGGCGATAACATCGCAGGGAGAATATGACCTGATGATGGATTCGAAACGGAACTGATCATTTCCTTTACCAGTGCAACCATGTGCAATGGAATTTGCACCCACTTTTTCAGCCAGTTCCACAATTTTAATGGCAATAAGAGGGCGAGCCAGGGCAGTGCTCAGGGGATAACCTTCGTAAACTGCGTTGGCCTTAATGGCCCTGAATATGAATTCGCGTGCAAATTCGTCTTTAGCATCGATGGTGTAATGTTCCAATCCCATCTCACCAGCAAGTTTAGCAGGTCGTGTGATTTCGTCTTCCGGCTGCCCAACATCCACACAGGCAGTTACAACCTTCTTGTCATATTTCTCTTCCAATAATTTTATACATACTGAGGTGTCCAGGCCACCGCTGAACGCCAGAACCACTTTTTCCATTTTCGAATCTCCATTAATTTCTGATTTTATTGTATTATTGATTGTTGAATTGAGAGTTAGAATAAATATTGATAAAGTTATGATGGTAGGCCTATAAAAAACTTTATTTTGCATGATTTTATTCGGCCCTATTTTTTTGGGAGGATTTAAATTACCCTTTTTCAAACAAAAGTGAAATGATTATGAGGGAGATCATCGGGAATGATCTACAGGGGGCTTAAATTTAGAGAGAATCTATAATTAGAGCGTAACGATGTACTTTTGCCATGATTTAAGTAAAACGATTGCCAATCACTTAAATACTGAATATTCAAACTTTGAAAACTCTTTTCACCTGTTTCCAGTAAAGATGAAGGTGGAGTAACGTACTGACTGCCATTACAATGGCAAATTCCGCATGCCAGAAATCAATGGTCAAATTCCAGGAAGATTGAATTCCATAATTAATGAATATAGTCATGATGAGTCCAGTTACTCCGGTGGCAATGAAACTAGTCATAAGCACATATTTCCAGATAGCATAGTAGAGATTCCGTGTTAAACGGTGTTCCAGGTACAGTAAATATGTAACCAAATAAATGATGAGGGTGGTTATGACCATCGGTATCAGGTTATAATTTTCGGGAGGAACTGAATTAGCCTTCTGAATGTCAGAAGAGCTACCAGTACCATTTTTATTATCCGCACTGTTATTTGCCTGTTCGGTTGCTGAAACATTGCTTAGAGATCCGGAACTGGGAGATTCAGAATGGTCACATATTTTATTCTGGTTGGTGTCTACGTAACGGGGGCACTGGCCCGGGAAAGGATCATTCACTGTACCGTAGGGGCAGTCATTCCAGGCATAAACTGCTATTGGTGTGAGGAGGGCGATTAAAATAACCACATACAACTTTTTCAATTTAATCCCTCCCCATTTTTTTATCAGAGTTCTCAGTAGATTTTCCAGGGGACTTAACTGATTTTTGGGAGGTGATTTTGGGGTTTCCAGGGGAGGGCGTTGATTTATTTGGTGGGTCCCTGGATTTTCCACGGGATGAGGCCATCCAGTAAGAGTGTATATGGAAAATGGCAATCCAGAACATGGCTATGGCAATTTGAACGTGCCAGTATAGGAGTTCCTGGCTGATTGGAAGGGCAACCCCATATTCTGCAAGGCCAAGAAGCACTAAACCTGCTCCTGCAGATATCAGGAAGGTAATTAAAATAAGAATATTCCATAAACGAATGTGAATGGATTTTTTAATATAATCCTTACGGTAAAGAATGTAACTACCTAAATAGGCAACTATGAGGGTGATAGATATGCTTATCAAATCGTAGGTCATAATAATCGTGAATTTAGAATCATCTTCTGATTTCTCATTATATTATATGAAGTACAATTTAGTTTATACAATTTTGGCAGATCTAAAAATCTTAGGATATCTCTGGGATAATTTAATATATCTCTAATATTAAAGTTTTTTCAAGACAAAGAAGTTTTATAGATTTTTGTGAAGTCACTTAGTGGCAGCTTTCTGGTATTTATTGGGGGCATGCAATGCAAAAAAAGAGTCAATATGTTCTTCTGGCCATTATATTACTCCTAACTTTCATGGTAGTGTACCTGGTCTTCACCACTTCCATAAAACCGGTTCAAACAGAAAATCAATCCAGAATTGTTTTAGGAACCTTTGACCTGCCCCCCGCCACGGTTACCAGTAACATGTCTGTAGATCAGGCCATAAAAAGTAGGCGTTCAGTTAGAACTTACAGCACAACTTCACTTACTTTGCAGGATGTTTCACAACTTCTCTGGGCTTCACAGGGGGTCACTGATTCTGAAAGAAATTACCGGACCACACCATCTGCGGGGCATGTTTTCCCTATGGAAATTTACCTGGTAACCGGTAATAATAGTGTTCAGGGACTTGAAGCAGGTATATATCATTATAATCCTTTTAATAACACCTTAGAAAAGATTGTAGAAGGTGACCAGAGGTACAATCTGTCACAGGCAGCTCACCAGCAAAAATGGGTTGAGACCGCACCCATCAGCCTGGTCATCACCGGAAATTATCAGAAAATGAAGGAAAAGTATCCTGATGAGAGAATCAGCACCCGATTCGTGGATATTGAAGCCGGTCATATTGGGGAGAACATATATTTAGAGGCGGTTGCCCATGGTATGGGTACGGTGGCCATTGGTTCATTCTACGATGATCAGATGATAAACCTTTTAAAGTTGTCTTCCAACGAAACTCCAATATATATCTATCCAGTGGGTTATCCAGCATCGTGATATTAATAGTTTGAATTAATCTCTATAGTTTGAATTAATCTCTTCTTACATCACTAGATAAATTAAATAATATGGATCAAACACAGAGATATACTAGTTATCCAATGAATACGGGATAGATTTCCCCCACTACTTGGGAGAAACATTCTATTCGTGTGCGGTGTTAATCATGGAAGGTGAAATATTAACTATTGCCCCGGATACAGGGGGAGACATTTCCCTTAATCCGGATTTATGGGAGAAACTGGATCTGGGCCTTATTGGACAACCTTTAATCAAAGCTGCTTTAAAGGGAACTCCTCTTTTAAAATTCGGATCCGGATCTCCCCGCATTCTTTTATGTGCAGGCATTCATGGAAACGAACTCCCACCTCAAGTAGCTTTTTTCAAACTATTAAACAAGTTAGAGGATAAAAAAGTTAATGGAACAGTTTACGTCATCCCCATTGCCATACCCTATGCCACCATGAAAAATTCACGAAGGTTCAAGGGTTGGGATATGAATCGGAAGACATCTAAGGAAGGATACATCTCCAACACTATTTTAAAAACTGCTCAAAAACTGAAAATCCAGGCAGCAGCAGACTTTCACTCCACCCAACCCCAGAGCAATCCAGGGGTAGAGAGTGTTTTCTGCTCTAAAAAACCATGTTTCGAAAGTTTTAAGATAGCCCGCCATATCACCAGCGAGACATCTTCTAAGATCATTTCCCAGGAACAGGCCGGTAAACTATACGGTGGGGCGCTGGAAGATGAGTTGAATATTCAGGGGATACCCGCGGTAACCTGTGAAGTGGTTTCCAGAAATGGAAAACTGGATTCAGGGAGTGTGGAAAGGTCATTACTACAGATGAATTCGTTCCTAACCTATTTCAACATCATTTAACGTAATTTTAACATTATATTATTTCTAAAACAGGTACAGAACGGTTTTAGTAGAAATATTGAGTTATTAGTCATCATCTAAATCATTAAGTCACCAGTCCCGTAACCATCCTCTTTAAAACCTGATAAAAATGCCTTCTTATAAAAAACACATATTATTTTCGCTTATAATGATATTCCCCTTCTTTCCAGATGTTTACTATCTATCCCTGGCGGTGGTCGGAGCGTCGGTGGTGGATCTGGACACCAGTTTCCGTTACCGGAACCTGGTTCTAATGGCTCTTGCAGGGGGAATACTGGCATTAATACTACAGTTTTTCAAAATAACTCCATTTCCAGGAATATTATTGATCAGCATAGCTTTATTCTTTTTTGTTGCCCAACACCGTGGCTTTGTACACTCTATTTTCGGAACTGGGTTGGCAGCAGCTTGTCTGGCCCTTTTTGTAATCAGTTTTCAGAATATTCTGGGAAGTTTAACCCCGGATCTCAGGGTTTCTTTCCTCTTAACCTCATTAGTTCTGGGAATTATAGTTTTAAATAGGGGTTTACTCATTTTATACGCGTTACTGGTAACAATTGGCATATTCTTAACACCTTTAACCAGTTTCAACTTCATCTATGTGGCCACAGCCTTATTTGTAGGTTCATTGAGTCATCTAATTCTGGATCTTTTCACCGGTAATGGTGTTAAACTCTTTAACCCACTCTCCAAGCACAGATTTGGTAAAATCACTGGACTATTCATTGTCACCATATGGCTGGTGGGTGTGGCAATTATTTATATTCTGCCGGGAGAACATTACCTTCTCATAAACTATTTTTTACAACTGCCTGAAATCAATTTGAAGGAAATCCAGTTTAATAATTTTAATCCATTTAAATACTTGCAATCCCTAAAATTAGCATAATTAAAAAGGCCATTGAAGTAAAGATTCCAGATAGAGGTAGGAAAACCATATGGGTTTTTGGTAGTATGGATCTTTTTTTGTAATGTGCTTCTTTATTTCCTATAATAATATTAGGTGGTTGATGTTGGGGGTTGGAAAGGAAATTTAGTTATCTTTATATATCATGTTTTATAATGATGAATTGTAATTTATCATGGTCATAATAATGGTCACGATGAATCAATAATGAGTGTGATAACAGATTTACACGGAGTATCTTATTCCGTGGTGTTAACTGTTTATGATCCATCAATATTAAAGATTAAGGGGCTAATTTACATGTTTATAACGAGAATATTCTACGGAATCGCCTATTTCATTGTATTGATATGGGAGATAATCAAAGCCACCATTGATGTTGCAATTCGAACAGTAAATGGTAAGGTGGATCCGGTTATAGTGGAAATCCCCACCGTGCTTAAAAGACCAGTCTCTCAGACCATCCTGGCCAACAGCATTACCCTCACTCCGGGTACTTTATCCATCGACCTTGACTCGGAGAAGCAGGTGATAAAGGTGGCTACAATTGTTCCCCGAAAAAATGAGGAAGTTATTCCTTTTGAACCATACATTAAAGGCATGTTAGAATGAGGATGTTAGAATGGATATATTAACATTATCTGAATACATTTTAATGGCTGCTTTGGCCATATATGCCCTGGCTTCCATGCGCATTGCCACCCGGAAAACCATTGGAATGGGTCTGGTGGGTGTGGGTGGATTAAGCATAGCAGTGGCCACTATTCTAATTATAGTGCAGAATATATATGGTATAGCCTTTTGTAAAGACATAGCCACGGCACTGGTACTTTTGGGCCCAGTGGGAACCATTGCCTTTGCCCGAGTTTTAAGGGGGTATAGTAATGGATGATATATTTACTATTATTAAGGCAGCTTTGCTCCTGGCATCGGCCGTTTTTGTCCTCCTTGCAGCTTTCGGAATTTTAAGATTTAAAGATGACCTTGAGAGGGTTTTATATGCAAGAGTCCATATTCTGGGAGTTGCTGATGGTGCATGTATCCTGGCACTTCTGGTTATGGGAGAACCACTACTGGCTGGTGCTTACTTCATACTAGTCCCCTTCGCATCTCACGCCATAGCTAATGGATTCTACTATGGGGAGGATAAACAATGATTGAATATGTGCTGATGATTATCACGATTTTAGGATCAATCCTGGTTCTCATGCAAAGGGATCTCCTAAAAGCAGCTATTTTAACTGGAATCCCTGGGGCTTCCATAGCTTTCCTCTACCAGTATCTCCTGGCTCCAGATGTAGCCCTTACCCAGGCTATTGTCGGATCAGCAATTGTCCCAGTATTCTTTGCGTTGGCAGTCTACAAAACACGTAGGGTGGAGGAATAACTATGATAGATGTACAACTAGGGTCACTATTTACCGCAGTAGCACTGATTGTAATTGGAATCTTTGCTACAGCATTCCTGGATAACCTAATCAAGAAAATTATAGGACTGGCTTTCATAGGAGATGGGGCAAACCTGTTTTTAATTGCCATGGGTTACAAACCTGGGGGAATAGTCTATATCTACTTACCAGGCATGGCAGCAGATTGGTTCGCACAAAACGCAGCTTATCCTCTTCCCTTTGCCCTGGTATTAACCAGTATTGTTATTGGGGCCAGTACTATGGCAGTGATGCTGGGAATAATCATAGTTCTCTACAAAAAGCACGGATCTTTAAGCGCATCAAAGATTCTGGGAGAGTAATCAAATGTCACATCACAATTCCAACAAAACAGATAATATGGATTACAATGGTACAGGGGGGATACTTTGAACCTCTTAATACCTCTGATGGTTATAGTTCCCATATTATGCGCGCTGTTTTTAAACCTACTCCATAAAAAGGATAGGGCCATTAAAACAGTGACCATTATTTTAGCTTTAGCTTTACCTGCATTGCCGTTACTGGCCAACTATGGACTCCACTATTTCGGGGGGTATGAACCTCTTTTGCAGAATCCAACCTTGGCTAATAATCTACCGTCATTTATTACTGGAGGGGCTTTGGCCACATTCCACCCGGCTATCACCTATTCCTTCCAGAGTGCACAGCAACTATTCGTATTCATCCTGGGTTTAGTGGGACTTCTGGCCCTTTTCACTTCAGTTTATGAGACCCGCCGACCATCTGGAGTTTACGCTTACATGTTATTCATGGGAGTCGCGGCCATGACTGCCATAATCTTAACTGATGATATATTCAACTTATATGTCTTTTTTGAGATTGCAGCCCTGGCAACGGTGGGAATTGTCCTGGTATCTAATATAAAGGGTAACTACGAAACAGCCCTGAAGTACATGATCCTGGGAAGTGTAGCATCTCCTTTACTTTTATTAGGGATAGCTCTCCTCCTGGGAGTCACCGGTAATGTGAATGTTACTGATATAATCTATTCAATTAAAACTGGGGCAGTTGACCCGCAGAATCCAGTACTCCTCCTGGCATGTGGCCTGATTGTGTTCGGATGGCTTTACGGATCGGGATTACCTCCATTCCACACTATCAAATCAGCAATTTACAGCAAAGCACTGCCCAGCGGATCAGCAATGATCCAGGCCTTTTCGGTGTTCACATTCATTGCATTGGGAATAATCATCCTTAGAATATTCTCCTATCTACCATTCTCTCAGTGGGTTATTCTGGGAGTATCCCTACTGGCCATGATCCTGGGCATCACCATGGCCATTCTCCAAACAGATATCAAACGCATGATCGGATTTTTGGCTGTAGGTGAGTTGGGATATATTGGAATAGGATTGGGTCTGGGCACAACCTTCGGGATAACTGCCGGGCTATTCCAGGCAGTAAATGAAGTGATCATCACCGCATTGCTCTTTATTGGTTTCGGGGTGGTAGTATATCAGACTGGAATCAGTAACACCCGTAAACTGGGTGGTTTAATGGTTAGAAACCCATGGGTAGCCCTTCTGGTCCTGCTGGGGGGATTTGCCATGGCTGGTGTTCCTCCGTTAAACGCTTTCCAGAGTAAACTGATGCTTATCCAGGCATCCATAGATGCAGGGTTCCCTGAATTAGGGATCATAATGATACTTCTTAGTATCGTGACATTCATGACCTTCATGAAAGCATTCCACACCGTATATCTGCGTCCAAAACCAGCAGATCTCGAGATCAAGACAGAAACCATACCAAAAGCCACGGTAATATCATTGGTGGTTTTACTGGTGGTGTGTATCATATTTGGTCTATTCCCACAGTACGTAACCAGCTACTTGCAACCATTGGCAACTAGCCTGGCAGGAGGTGTAGTATGAACCTCTACGATATGATAGTTAAAAAAATTAAAGACATCCAGGGAGCCGATGATGGCCCGGTGACCAACCTATCCACCACATCCATGCTCACTGCAGAAATAACTCTAATTGCTTCGGTGCTGGTGGCATTGATTATGCTCCGGCAAGTGAGTACAGTTCTGATGATCGTAGCAGTTTTAGTCGTGCTGGTGGTCTTTTTAACGTCCATGCCTATTATGAGTCGTTTAAAAAAAGAACAAAACGATTCATTATCATCCATGATGTTCTATGTCATAATTGCAATGACAGTAGTTATTGCCCTATTCTACTGGGGGAATTTAAATGTCTAACGGAATAAGAAATCTTATAATGGGATTTTCCCTGGCAGTATTCGCAGTAGCCATATTTGATGCAACATATCACTTCAAAGAAATGATATATCCGGGTATCAGCTACATCTACAACTATGTGGGGACTAACATTGCCCCTAACATGGTCACCATTGTTGTATTTGATTGGAGAGGTTATGATACCCTTGGCGAAGCCCTTATACTGGTAACTGCAGTTATAGCAGTGTTACTGGTCTTTGGAAGGGGAAAAACCCAATTGGGAGGTAAATAAATGAGCACCATACTCAAAATATTTGTGTTCCCCGCGGCCATGGTTATCATGTGTCTGGGTGTACTCACCATTTTAGGTGGTCATATCACTCCTGGAGGCGGATTCCAGGGTGGAGCAATGATAGCTGCAGGATTTATATTCTGTTTAATCGTATACGGACTTAAAGAAAGCCCATTCCATTTATCTCATGATTTCCTCGCGGCAATCGAAAGTATCGGGGCATTGGGATATGTGTTTTTAGGTATTGCTGGACTTGCATTTTCTGGGTTCTATCTCTACAACTTGGGAGTTGATATCTACAGCATTGTACCGGTTTTCATAAAAAACATATTTGACTACCCGGACCCCACCCATGCTGGAATAATACCCTACCTAAACTTCGTGGTTGGATTAAAGGTTATGGTGGGATTAACTGCCGTGGTAATAGCATTCATGGGATTCAATGAAATAACTAACGATTCAAAAGAAGAAGCTCAAGAAACTGAATGGGAGATTGAATAAATGATAATCTACGTTGGACCATTAGTACTTGGATTACTACTGGGATTCATTATAGGCAGTCGAATTAAAATGAACCCTGAAAGTAAAATCAACTTTGATGCCTCAGTCTACCTAATATTCCTGATCATTGCCTTTATCGTTGCTTACTTCGTAGGTCCCTTCCCGTATTATCTGGACACCCCATTTGCCAGCGGGTTTGTCGCGGCTGCAGTGGGAATCATATTGGGTAAATTAATATTTGGAAGGGATAGAACACCTAAAAAGGTAGAGGGTTAACCTTAATTAATAAAATAATAGTTTATAAGAAAACTGATATCATGATTTTCGGATAATGATCACGTAATTAACTTATTTCAAAATAATCACAGAGAAACAAAAAAAATCATTCGGAGTTTAAACTTATGTTTCTAACAACCAACAAATGCAAAGGCATTGGTGAGTGCATCCAGGAATGTCCTACCGGGGCCATCCGCCTGATTGATGGTAAAGCCTTCAGTTGCATAACTTGCGGTGCCTGCATGGAAGCCTGCCCCAACCGGGCCATCTTCCGCAACAAATACGGGGGCTACGTTGTAGACCGGGCTAAATGTAATGCCTGTGGAGTCTGCGAACTAACCTGTCCCGTTAATAATATTCGAATAGAAGATGGGGTGGTTAAGGGGATCTGTTCCAGATGTGGCATATGTGTTCCATCCTGCCCAGAAAAGGCAAGAATAGATGCCTATGATGTTATTGAGGACCGGCAGGTCCAGTTCCTGGAATCATTAAACCTCACGGTTCAACCTCCCGCACGCTCTAAAAAGGAGGACGAAGTTGCTGAAAGAACCAGCCTGGTAACTGACACTGAAAAATGCACACTTTGCCGGCGTTGTGAATACTACTGTCCCACCGAGGCCATAATGGTTGATGTGCAACCTCAGGGTAAATGCACTGAGTGCCGGGTCTGTGAAGATGTCTGTCCAGTGGGAGCCATTGAAAACTGTACCATTGACCCTGAAAAATGCACAGTGTGCCTTAAATGTCTGCAGGAATGTCCCAACAAGGCCATATACGTGGATGACTTCCAAGTGAAGATCAATAAACTGGAAGAAGGAGAAGAACTGGAAGGAAAAATTATCTCCTGCCTCAACTGTGGTTTATGTGCCGATGCCTGTGAAGGTGGAGCACTTAAAATGATAAACGGCCACCTGCGCTACGATCCCACCCTGTGTGAGGACTGTGAAACCACGGCCTGTATTGACGCCTGTCCAGTGGGAACCCTCCGACTTTCAGAAGACACTGAAAGAAAGATTAAAGGATTCTGTGTTTCCTGTGGCAGATGTGTCAAGGCCTGCGACGTAAACGAAGCCCGCAGCGTCAAACACGTAACTTGGGATGGATCAGTATCTGATGACTGTATATCCTGTGGGATATGTGCAGAACTCTGTCCAAAGGATGCAATCACACTTAAAAGGGGAAGCATTGAGGTGGACACTAAAAAATGCGTTTTATGTGAGAAATGCGCTATTCACTGCCCTGTAAATGCAATACCCACCACTACCATGCGTAAAAAAACCATTAAAGATGGATTCGCATTTGTAATGGATAAAATGTGTATGAACTGTAAGTTATGCACGAAAATATGTCCAGAAGAAGCGATTAATGAGACTGAAGATGGTCGAATTGTGGTGGATGATTCCAAGTGTACTTACTGTGGTGCTTGCAGCAATGCCTGCCCAGCCAGGGCCATACTATTTGAAAGGGAATTCGAGGTGGCAAAATGACTAATTTATTCCTGATATTCCTGGAAGGAGCCTACACTAACCTTAAAAGGATCATATTTGCCAGCGACCGGGTTACCGATATGGAAGTACGTAACATGATCCTGGAAGGTCGTGTAACCCCCACTGAAAAGGTTGCGGAGGTATCCTGTATTGGGTGTGGTGGATGCAGCAATGCCTGCCCCACCGAAGCCATTGAGATGGTAGATCTGGATGAACCAGTGGAACTCATGGAAGGCCTGACCAAAACACAGTTACCAGTCCTGCATAGTGAAAAATGTGTGCACTGTTACTACTGTCATGATTTCTGTCCATTATATGCATTATTTGGAAAAGCAGGAACAATACATCCTAATGATGTTGGTGAAGTCGAATCGGACATATCCCAACTCCTTGAAAAACCAGTGAAGATATCTGAGGATAAAATAGCATTCATATCCCAGTATTTGGCTGATAATACCATTCTAAGAAAAAGAAGAGAATAAAAAACTAAAAAACTTACACTAGACTAAAAATAAAGGTAATCAATTAAAAATGAAGGATTTCAATTAACCATAAATCCACAAAATCTTTAAGAGGAATCATATGAGCCTGAAATCATATTCCAGGGGTCGAGCTGTACATGTGATGTTGGTGTACACAGGAGGATGCAATGGCTGTGACATAGAGATTGTTAACTGCATATTATCTCCTAAATTTGATGCGGAACAGTACAAGGTATTTTTAACCTGGAATCCCCGGGAAGCAGATGTCCTGGTAGTCACTGGACCCGTAACCAAACAAAATGAACAGCCACTCCGTGAAATCTACAAAGCTATACCCGAACCAAAAGCAGTGGTAGCTGCTGGAGCCTGTGCCCTTATGGGTGGAGTTTACAAAAACTGCCACGGTGACATACCATCAGAGGAAATTGCCGGACCAGTGGATCAGATTATACCAGTAGATGCTAAGGTACCCGGTTGTGCGGTCCGCCCCCAGGATGTGGTGGCAGGACTGGTATCCGCATTACCTTTACTGCTGAATGCCGAATAAAAATAGATGGATCAATAGAATAAGCCCTTTAAACTCATCACTAAAAAAACCAAAAATATTAATCTAAAACTCATGAAGGTGTAACATAATGGACGATAAGAACGAAAACCGGACGGTTATAGAGGCAGAAGTTCCTATGGGAACTGTTCACCCTGCTGCACTTGAACCATACCGGCTAAGACTCTTTGTGGAAGATGAAATCGTCCGCGATGCGGAGATGACTGTGGGAGTCAACCACCGGGGAGTGGAACGGATCATGGAAGGCCTGCCTGTGGAAAAGGCCAACAGCCTCACCGAAAAAATTTGTGGAATATGCTCCAACAGCCACATCTGGAACTCATGCCGGACAGCAGAAATAGCACTGGGAATAGAAGTACCAGAACGAGCAAACTACATCCGAATCATAATGGAAGAACTGGAAAGACTCCACAGCCACTTACTCTATCTGGCCCATGGAAGTGAAGTACTCGGTCATGAAACATTCTCAATGCGCCTATTTTACATCAGAGAAACTGTGATGGACCTCCTGGGAACAATCGGAGGTAATAGGGTGCAATATGGTTCCGCAGTTCTGGGAGGGGTCAGGCCACGCTGTGAACTGGATGATAATCGAATAAAACAAATCACAGATGGTATGGATCTCCTTGAAGAGAAAATCACCGCGTTTGCTGACCGTTTTGTATCAGATCCCATGGTGATGAGCAGAATCACCGGAGTGGGCGTAATCACCCAGAAAGATGCACTTAGACTTGCTTGCTCTGGTCCCACACTACGGGCCACTGGAGTTGCCCGGGACCTACGTAGGGAAATGGAGGAGTACGATCCATTTGAATTTGATGTAATCACCCAGGATGATGGGGATGTGAAATCTCAACTACTGATGAGGGTTCTGGAAATACCAGAAGCAATCAAGATCATACGTCAGGCAGTTCGTGACTTACCCGATGGTCCGATAACCAACAGAAGCTGGGAGATGCAGGACACTCCCATTACCAAAAGTTACATTGAAGTTCCACGTGGAACCCTTTACCATTCCTATGCCCTGGAAGATGGTCGGGTCAGAAACTGCGTCATCCGAACACCATCAATGGCCAACATCGGAGCCATGCAGCACGCCTGCATAGGTCACCACATTACCGATGCCCAGCTTTCAGTGGTGCAATGTGACCCTTGTTTCACCTGCACTGACCGGGCAATTGAGATCATTAAGTTATGAGGAGAAATAAACCATGGACCTTATATATTCAGTAATAGCAGTAATAGGCACCCTGGTGGTGGCCTTCATAGTGAGCCTCTTCTTACCGGGCATTGAGCGTAAGTTCATCCACGCCCGGATCCAGCAGAGGGTAGGCCCACCCATTACCAGCCCTGGGCTCATGGCTCCCATAAAATTCTTCTTCAAACAGACCATCACTCCCGAGTCATCAATGCCCAGACTCTACAATGCCCTACCACTAATAAGTCTAATAGTAGTGGTATTCCTGTTATTATTCCTCATCCCTGAAATGTACTTCTTAGGAGCATTAGCCAGCGTAATTGCCATAGTAGGTTTCCTGAAGGTGGAGGAAGTCATGTACATGTTCATGGGAAGCCTATCTAGATCGGTACTTTCAGTACGTATGCCCTTCCCAGATAAGGCCAAGGGTGCAGCCCATCCTGAGACACCACAATCATTCTTCGAAGACCTAAGCAGTCTCAGGGCCTTCCGACTTATCGCCTTCGGATCCTTCCCAGTGTACATTGCCATGTTCGTTGCAGTGGCCATGACTGGAAGCATCTACCTCCAGGACATTGTCGCTTACCAGCAAGTGCACGGACCAATATTATTCTCAGTGGCTGGAGTAATGGGGGCTGTTGTATTCTTTATAGGGTATATGATCCTCCTAAACGAGTACCCATTTTCCATATTAAAAGGAAAACCCGATGTAGTTGAGGGACCATATCTCGAATACGCTGCAAAATACCGGGCATATGTTTACCTTACCCGTGGATTCCTCATGTTCACCCTGGCAACACTGTTCTCCACTCTCTTCCTGGGAATAGCACCCAACATCCTGAACCCAACATTCATCATCACCCTGATTGTGGCCCTCTTGTTCCCAATGCTAATGGCAGCACTCAGTGCATTCTCCCCAATATTCACCTACAAACAGTTTTATCCAACAGTTGCCGGAGTTTCCATCATAGGAGTATTAGCCATAGTCGCTGCTTTACTTTAAAAAAATACTGAAAACTATTACTGGAAATGAACCGTTAAACCGGACTGAATATAGGTATTTCTAATGGATTAATTCCTGAATGAATAGTTACTAAAAATTATGGTGATCAAATGAAAATTGTGATAAGACCCCTGCACATTATGAGTTTAGGGGGTTATATTGTGGAAACTGAGTTTCCCTACCGGAATGTTATTGTAGTAAATCCTACTGAGGAACCTATAAAACTGGAAGTTCCTGTATTCAATGGGGAGTGGCTGGAAGAGCAACGGAAATTAGGACTGGAACTGACACCCCTTACTGAGGACGATAACTACCTAAGCCAATTCCGCAAGGCAAAAGCCAAACTGGAGAAGCTAAAAGAAGAAAAAGGAGTAAAGGTAGATTAAAGCCTTTAAATACCTAATTATTACTCTTTAATTATTATTTTTCAGTCTCTGTTCTCCACTACTAAATCTAAACCCTTATTTGTATTTTTATCCTTTTTTATAATTATTTATTGGAATCCTTATTTCTATTTACAATTCATTATTGTTTTTTAACCCATTTAATTTCTATTTTTTCACTAAACCCTACTAATATAGTTCTTTCAGATTTGCCTGGAATGATCGAACCACTATGGGGTTAAGAGCTGCCTCTGGTAATCCTAACTCTTTTAAAACTCCTCTGGAAAATTCCATAAGGTCTGGTGGATATTTTTCAGGGGAAAGTTTCCCCACAACTTCCTGTATGTGTTGAAGGTAATCCAGAGCTTCATCAAACCTCTGATATCCAGTATCATCCGCTTGAGGATCATCCCAGGAAGCTAACAACACATTTAAATCTTCAAAAGCCTTCAATTTTTCAATAGATCGAATTGATTCTGCAAAATCATCATAAATTGGCAGATCTCCCCTGAGAGGTACTGCATCACCGGTGATAAGAACTCCTTCACCGGGTATGTGGAGAGATATGGAACCTGCAGAATGGCCAGGGGTGTGTATAACTTCTAAATTCAACTTCCCATCCAAATCAAAAATATCCCCCTCTTTTAGAACGTGATCCACTTGAACTGATCCTTCCACCAATGAATGGAAATTAGGAACCGGACGTTCCTTAAATTGTAAATCCACATCTTCAATCCAGGATTTCTCGCCCTGGTGGGCTGCTATTTCACAGCCTGACATCCTTTGAATGGACTGTGCAGAGCCAACATGATCCGGGTGGGAGTGGGTCAGGATCAGTAATGATATTTCACTGGCTCTGTGGCCTATTTTTTCCAAATAATCGAAGATTATTTTTTCTGAAGAGCTAACTCCACTGTCCACCAGAAAAATTTTCTCCCCGCATATTAAGTAAGCGTAGACAAAACGTTCCAGAGTTCCAGAATCGGTTTTAACCTGAAAAGGTATCTTTATAGCGTGAACATGTTCAGTAATTTGCATAAATGAACCTATAATACATTATAACATTTATAAATGGTGAATTGAATTAGGCTATGGGGAATTTGATGGGAGTTTATTTTTTTTACGGGGCTATGTTTTTGTTAAAATATCTTATGATGAAAACTATTTCAATAATTGAAAGATTTAATCTTCGTTTTTATCACTTCCCATAAAAAAAATTAATTCCAGGGGTAAACAATCCATTAGTGAGAGTATGAGGGTAATACTGTTTATAATATTCAGTTATTAGATGCAAAACGATTCTATTCAGGGAATTCATTTCACAATACTTGCAAGTGGCCATTTAAAGACTAGGCATAGTGGGTATACTGCTCAAAATAGCTACATTTTTCATAAATACGCCCTAATAGTGGCTGGTTCATTTAAAAAACTAACCACTGACACTTATTCAAAAACATCTTTTCAAAACCTTTAACAAATCCTCTAAATTGAAAAAAGAGCTTTAGAATAGATTTTTTTTGGATGATTCCATGAAAATGTTTATATAGTATGGGGTCTGATCAATTGTTGTCCAGATAACGTCTGATTCCCTAAATGAAGATGTTACGACACGGAGGCGGTATAATAAATGAAACAATCATGTTGTTAGTGTTAATGCTATTTAGTTCCCCACCATTTCCACGTACTAAAAGGGATTATGCACCATCAGCTAGTTACAATCAGATGGAAAAGCATCACATCCGGGAGGCAGAATTATGAATGAAAAATTATCCCGGGTAATGGTGCTGGTGGCAATAATGCTGACGGTAATGACCGTGGTGGCATTGGCACTGGTTGCTTCGGGACTTCCAGAAGATGGATCTCCCATATTGAAAAAAGAAGAATTAACGGTGGAAAATATGAATAATACCACAAATTCATCCAATAAAACTAAAAATATTAAAAATATAATATCTCCTGCAGAAGCCCAGAAAATTGCAGGGAAATATATAAAAGAACCAGGGGCCACCGCAGGAATACCAAAATGGGAAGAAGTGGGTGGTAGAATGGTTTACATCGTTCCAGTGGTAATCAACGGAACCAGTGTGGGAGAAATAACCATAAACGCCATTACCGGAGAAAACATGGGTGGTGCGGGGGGAATTTCCACCTAATTCTCCACCACATTCTTCATTTCCATATTTTACGGATATTAACCTTTAATTTATTTTTATATCTGCATATTTTCATTTTTTTTAAGTTTATAATGGTATCTTCCGGGCAACCCTCAAAGCCAGGGCCGCGGCCAGTAGAATGGTGGGAAGTCCCTGGGAAGAGGGAGCCAGGGAAAGATCAGCAACCCATAACCCTTCAGGTAGCCATGATGGTCTCATTTCATCCACATCATCCTTTTTAAGGGGTACTGTTCCTCCCAGGTGACCTCCATTATGAACACCCCTAATGAATGGGCCAGAAACCCCGGCACATTCCATTACTTCCTGGGCCTGGTTGATGGCCAAGTCCAATCTTTCCTGATCATGACCAGTTAAGTGTTTCTCCACTTTCCCATCAGAATAAACAGCTCCTTCTTCAGTATCTGCCAGTTTCACCATCAAACCCACCCTATCCTGAATTGGAACCTTTCTCCAGGGTTTATGGAAGTAGTGTGAGAGAATATCTGGATAGGGGGAAAGAATGTAATCTTCCTCTTGAGTGTACCAGGCCATGGGTGGCTCTTCCAGTTGTCGGGCATCTTTAAGAACCCCTCCCATGGTTAAAACAATATCTGCCCATAAATGATCTTCAGCTTCTAAGCCCGAGTTTTTAAGTATCTGTGCAGTTCCAATACCCCCTGCAGATAGAACCACCACGTCTGCACTATATTTTCGGTTATCACTGGTCAGGACTCCGGTCGCCCTGCCCTTATGGATAATGACCTTTTCCACCGGAGATCTGCTTTTAAGGGTGGCATCATTTCTAATTGCCTCTGAAAGAAATCTCCGGGAATCCCAACGTGCACCCCGACTGCAACCCAATTCACAGAGGCCACAATAATTACACCGGGCAGGGTCAACAACTTTAGGTGTTGGCTGTGGATTCAAACCCAACTCCTTGGCAGATTGGAACATATTCTGGGTGACTGGTCTCCAGTTCTCAGCAGGGATGGGGTTGGGTTTTAATTCACCCTCCAGTTCATCATATTCGGGAGTTAGGTCCAGACCAATATCTTCCAGCCCTCGCTGAGCCCTGATCAAATTACCACATGACAGGGTAGTTGAACCGCCGGTAGCCAGACCCCTTACCAGTATTAGCTCCTTAGAAGAACGCTGTATATCCATGGGGGGAAAGAAATGTTTAAAGGTACCTTCCCCTCCCAGGAGTCCCCAGCGACGCAGGGGCTCAGTCCAGGATATATGTCTGGTGAATGGTTTAAAAGGAGGTCCAGCTTCGAGTACCAGTACTTCAAAGCCCCTTGACTGTAATTCACGGGCTGCAGTAGCCCCTCCAGCACCACTACCCACTACAATAGCTTTCATAATAAAATCCTCTTCATTTTTTAAAGAATATTAAGATTTAATAATGTAACTTGATTGGATAAAGATAATCAATTAATTTATCTATTCATCATGGAATTCATTTAATGAATTCATTTTTAGGGATGCTAAACAATGATCATGCCCCTGGGTAATTCTTTTCACAAATTTCATCTGAATATTGGGATTTAAACCCTGCACAACACCTTCATCAGCCGCTGAAAGAATCCTGCATGTGTTTGGATTGTAATTATTGGCTAAACTGCAGTGATTAACCACCATAACCATTTCATCATTTCCATTTTCTCCAACTACAAAATCGATTCCCAGTACCGTGTACATGATTCTGGCCGCAGTAATCAGATCTTCCAAATTATCCCCCACTCCCAAAAGCTTCTTAAATCTCCGACCCAGGAGCAACCCCTCCTGAAACATGGTCTCTCTCCCACGGGAAATAGCCTTATCAGGACCCATAGTTTTAATCAGAGTTTCCACCAGTTCGTTATGAGCTACTGCCATTTCTCTTCTTTTCCCATCCAAATCACCCTTCAGGGCTTTTTTTGATCCAGGGGGATTATAACTTTCATTAAGGTTTTTTGTTTTGTTTCCAGAAGTATAACGTTCGTTTAAAACCTTTTCCAGTCCATTGATGGTGGAGTCTGCTAGTTCATCCAGACTTTTTTTTAGGAACCATCCCGGGGTCCACCAGGAGAGTATGCTCAGTCTAAGCCCCATTTATGATCCTCCCATTGGGGGAATTTAATGCTTGTTTCAGGTTCAAATCCCATCATAATTCCTCCAGTTGACCCAGATGCAGGATAAGAAGGTGAGGTGTCCCATGGTAAATGGAATCTATCACCTCCTGGTAACGGCGGGTGATTATCTCCCTTTTCAGCTTCATATTGGCAGTGAGATCACCCCCATCAATGGATAAATCATTGGGGAGTATGGCCCATCTTTTAACCTGTTCAGGGCGTGATAGGTCCTGATTAATTGATTGGATGGTTTTTTCTATCTCCTCGGGGTTGTAATCTTCCCCCACCCAGAAAAGACCAATGAGGTATGGTTTGCCTTCACCCACCAGCATCACTTCGCTGGTACCAGGTGCATCGCGGAGTAAAGCTTCAATCCGGAGGGGGTCTATGCTCTTACCATAAGAGTTGATTATAAGTTCCTTCTTACGTCCGGTTATAACCAGACTACCTTCAGGGGTTATAAATCCTGTATCTCCAGTTTGAAGCCATTCACCCTTTTTTGGCGGGGTTATATTAGATTCAAAGTAATCTGGGGTAACCTGGGGCCCCTTTACCAGTACTTCTCCGTCATTCCCAATTTTTATTATGGTTTCGGGGAGTGCCTCTCCAACAGTACCCCTGCGGTTGCGTCCCCTCCGGTTCAAGGTCACCAGGGGTGCTTCAGTTAAACCGTATGCATTGTGGACCTCCACTCCCAGCTCATGATAATCATGGATCAGATGTTGGCTGGAAGTGGCTGAACCCACTATCAGTTGGGAGCAATGATTTAAACCAGCTTTACCCAGGAATATCCTGCTGATCAATGGTTTTAACATTTTCTTAAGTATCCCTGGTTTAAGATGGACGTAGTGACTCCCGAAGAATGAATCCCTCAATTGGGACCATAATTTTTCATAGAAACGGGGTACTGAGAAAAATATGGTTGGTTTTGCCCGGGGCAGGGCCGAAGCCAGTTCACTGAAGTCTTCCAGGAAGTATATCTTAAGGGGAGCTGGAGCATAATATGGTGAATAAGTACCCAGAATCCCCTCAACCACATGGTTCATGGGTAAAAATGATAAATAACGTACTTCACGGTTTCGATCTTTCCAGGGTGGAAGTGAAGCCATACTTTCAGCCATCCACCTTAAATGTTCCTGGTTGAAGGTAACTCCCTTGGGAGTGCCAGTGGTACCGGAAGTGTAACGGATGGTGGCCAGATCAGTGAAGCCCACTGGAGAGTGAATTTGATGGGCATTATTGGAATTATGGGGAGTATTAGAACTCTTTTTACCTTTTTCCAGGAATTCTGACCAGGACTGGATATTAGGGGGTATGCTCTGTGATTCCCGGCAGAAGGAAATCATCTCCAGGTCAAGATCAAGTTCTCTTAAACGTTTCATAAGATGGGGAGTTCCAATGAACAGGATTTTAGCTTCACTGACCTTTAGAATATTTTTTATCTCTTTTGGTGGGCTGGTGTAGTAGAGGGGAACACTAACTGCTCCTAAAAGTCCAATTCCAACTTCCAGTGTAAGGTAGCGGGTGCTGTTTAATCCCACCAGGGCCACTTTATCACCAGGACCTACACCGGATTCTTTAAGGGCATGGTAAGCAGATAAAATCTCTTCACGAATTTGATGGGATGATTTCTCCTGGATTCCTTGGGGGGTGATATCATAATATTTTACAGGATAGCTATGCCCTCCCAAACGGTGTAATACTTGTTCGTGAACAGTACGTTCCGAACGATGGAAAAAACCATGATAAACACCATAGTCCAGAATATGGGGTAGATATTCCTCCCAGTTAAGATTAAACGAACCTAAAAGGTTTTCTGTATTTTCCCTGCTGAAAAAGTGCTTCTCATCCAGGTAGGGTGCCAGTGTAAATAGAATATTTAAAATTCCGGATCCGGGGGAAGATCGTGAAGATATCCTCTGGATTAATGGTGCCACTGGAATGAAGATAGGTCGTGGAAGTTTAATATCCAGCTGATCAATAGCCCATATCCGCACCTGTTCCAGGAGTTCCCTTATGGTGGGTAAAGAATCGGTAGGTGCCGTGAGGTGGAAGGTTTTCCCCTCCGCTTCCTGGTTAAAGGTTAAGTTACTTACCCCATGGGCCACATAATCCACCGGGATCATATTCATGGTCAGGGAGGGGCTGGTGGGGATAACTCGGAGTTTACCATTCAAATAAAGTTTAAAAAGAGCATAAACTGTGTTAAAAGTCTTTATTTCCCCGGTTTCTGAATCACCCACCACCATTCCTGGTCTGAATATGGAGTAAGGTAGTCCTGACTCCCGTACCACCTGTTCTGCCTCATATTTACTTTCTTCATAATTACTCCAGAAACCAGGAGGCACGGATCCATCTTGAGGATCCTCCGGGATAAGACCCTCACTTTTCCCTGCCACGTAAGCAGTTGAAAGGTGGGAAAAACGTTTGAAAATCCCATTTCCATGTGCATGTTCGGCTAGTTTGAGAAGATTCCGGGTGCCCTGCACATTGGTCTGGTGGAGTTCTTCGAGAGGTGCGTGGAGACGTAAATCAGCAACAGTATGGATGATATGGGTTAAATTGGAAGACAGATCCTGGTAATATTCACCATCAAGTTGCAGATCTTCTTGGGTTATATCGCCAGAGATGACTTTAACTTCATTGTTCAATGATTCTGTAAGTTCATCCCAATCATACCATGCTCTTTTCAAACGTAAAAGGGCATGTTCTTTATTTTTAGCCCTTACCATGGCTATGATTTCAATTTCGGGGAGATGAATTAACTGGCGGGCGATCTGGGTTCCCAGGAAGCCATTTGCACCAGTGAGTAGCACACGGTTTTTCATTGTTTCAACCATAATTTCTTCTTAACCTAATCTTTTTGGGATACTAATGAAATATTATTTTGTTTAAGGAACTCCCCCAAGATGATCCGGTTCTTTTGGGATAGATTCATCTGTTGGGATAACCCTTCTTCCAGGGCATCTTTCTGTAAATCAGTGTTGTCTAAAAGTAAACCTATCTTCTGTTTAAGAACTTCCCATAAATTAGGTGAATCATGATGAATAAAGTAGCCTTGGTAGATGTGGAGATCCTGGTAGAATGAAGTTAACCGTGGATCGTGTCCCACTGCTATCTGGGGAACCCGGGCACGGAGTGATAACACCGCAGAATGATAGCGGGAAGTAACCAGCAAATCCAGCTGGGAGAGCATGGATGTCATCTTGGATGCATTATAATCATTGGAGGATATAACCTGGCAAAAATCCTTATTCTTCATTTCACGGAGTATGTCCTCAGCCAAGGGCTGGTCCAGGGCTTCCATACATATCAGGGCAACCTCTTTGGAATGTTCTTCTATTATTTGGTCTGCTATACAAGCCCATCCTTTAACCAGCCTTTCCCGAGCATTCATCCTTTCCCTGGAACGGGAGAAATAATAAGGCCACTTATAAAGGTTTTCTTTTTGTCCCCAGGGTCTTATCACCACTGGCCAGAGTGAAAAATCCACTACCGCCAGACCAACCACACCACTGGAGGCTTCAGGCCATATCTGATTTAGGAAATCATGATCCTCAACTTCTTCCTGGAAAGTGAAGGCACAGTCAGCAGTGGAAACAAGCGGTGCAGTTACCCCAACATTTTCCAGTCTCTGCAGCGCATGTTTGGTTCTGGTGATGATGAGATCAGTTTTGCTGGCCTCCCTTTTAACCAGCCAACGATTCAGACTGGATAATTCACCAGCATCCACTGCATAGGCCACACAGGGCACTCCATGTTTGTGGGCGCTTCTGGTGGTCCATAAGAATGCCCAGAGCAGGGCTGAAGTCCAGGTGTCCATGTAACAACTCCCCTCAACCAGGAGAACCAGGTCGTGCTCTTTCACCAGTTTGTCAATGGCAAAGAAGAAGATGGACGGGATGGGTGCAATGTGCAAGTATTCATCCTCATCCAGATAACGGCGCAGGTTCTCCTCATTAAGGGTGGGGACCGTGATCTGGACATGGGGTCCCAGTAAACTCCGGATATCCTTAATTATAGCCAAGAGGCGGGCTTCTGATCCAGTGTTGTTGGCACCGTTATAGCCCACCAGGAGAACCCGAGGGCCCGTGAATTTCTCCCCGGATTTCATGTCATGGTTGGCAGTGTTTTTTTGCATATTAGTTTCCTGAATATCTTCTAATAAATTTAAATGATGTTTTAATCTACTTTAAATAATGGTTTAGTCTTTGAATGATGGTTTGGTCCACTTATTGAACATCATCTTCCAATCAGGAGTTTATTCCACGTACACTTTGATTTTGGTTTGTTCTTCCTCATCGATGACATCAACAATTTTACCCTCTGCACCGTTTTTAATGGCATCTAAAATCTCATCAAGGTCGATGTTGTCCAGCCCAGATTCCTTAAGTTTGGGATCGTATTTTTTGGCCAGTTTCAATCCCACGTCCACCAGGGAAATAGGTATGTTCACGTTCACTTTGGGCTGATCATCCATGGTGTACACCCGAACCTTTAACCATTTAGCATCCGTTTTAGGCATAATTTCCTGATCATTTCTTTCCAGGGCAGAAAAAAGTTCCATTGCTTCTGCAGCAGTGATCTTACCATCTTCAACCATTTCTAAAATCTGCATTCTCTCTTCTGAAACATTTTTAGACATTAATACTCCTCCTAATCTCCTTTTTTTTATTTATTCAACATTTTTAAAGCTTCATCTTTGTTGATTTCCCCTTTACTGAGTTTTTCTATAATCTCCTTCTGGTTAACGACTGGTTTTTCCAGTTTGTATCCCAGGGAGGAAATCACTTCATCCAGCTTATTCCTTACTGTGGGGTAAGATATCCCCAGTTCCTTTTCTATTTCCTTAATATTGCCCCTGTTTTTTATGAAAACCTCAACAAAGTATTTTTGTTGTTCACTTAACTTGCAAAACTTGCAGAGATCGAATTCACCCTGGATGGTGGTTTCGCAAGTTTTACAGTGTATCTCGGTGATCTTGGTTTCACCCTTACAGATGGGGCAGCTTCCGGGTACTTCACGTTTCAAATCCATTCATCTCCTCTTAAACTGTGTGTATACTATTTTTACCTTTTACACAGTGTAGATCTTCACTACCACTTTCTCCTGGTTTTCATCGTAGGTATCGATATTCACCAGTTCGAAGGGTTCCTCCTTTTCCAGATGGTCCAGGATCCCTTCAACATCTTCTGCTGTGAGGTTCTTAATGATCTCACCCATGTTTTGGTGTTCACCAGATGGTGTCAACCAGCCTTCCCAAATTCTGGAAGGTCCGTATTTGAGTATCAATCTGGAAATCCATTTCAACGTTGAAAAACGTAACGCTGGAATGGGAAACGAAAATTTGGCTGTTTTAACATCTATTTTTAATTTTTTAGCCTTCATTATTTCCACCTGAATAACAGGTTTCTTGACGATCCCTGCTTGGTTATTTGATAATATTAATTAATCATATATAAAATTATTGATTATTTTAATTTCAACTTCAATTATGTGAAACTTCGAATTAACATTTTTAATGTTGATAGTGATTCACCTATTTTTCTCCTTCTCCTGGTCCCATATCCCTCATCATAAAGAAGACCACCTTTAACATAACTCTACTCAATGCTCTGGTTAAAAGGCCTACCCTGGCAGGCTGGTAGTATTCCTTGCCCTGATAAAACTGGTAATCAGCGGGCATGTACTCCCTGACATTGAGGGAGACAGTTTGGAATATGCGGAAACTCATGTAGTCCATAAAGCCCACCTTCACCCCACTGGATTTCTCCTTTTCAACGGATTTTAAGGACTTATCAAAGCTTTCTGCAGATTTTTCCAAGTTTCTCTGATTTTTCCTTTTTAAACCCTCTGTCGCTGGCCAGGGCGCGGTAACCAATCCACATTTACCAGTTACACGGTATCCCCATGCTTTGGTGATCTTTTCCATGTAGTTAAGGGTTTCTTTACTTCCTATTCCTGCAGTGGTGCACAGTACCATTGCTTTTTTGCCGTGGTAGGCTGGGCGATGGCAGAGGTAGGCCACCCGGTCAATGAAGTTCTTCAGGAGGGCGGAGACCATCATAACGTATACCGGTGAGACCAGGACCAGGCCATCCGCTTCCTCCATCCTATCCTGGATCATCTGCCGATCATCCTTAAGTGGGCAGAATTCGATTCCCCGGGGCACGCAGTTGAAACATCCCCGGCAAGTTTCCAGATGGGCATCCTTCAGAAAGATGTATTCGAACTGGTAATCACCCTTCTTTTTCATTTCTGCTTCCAGTTTTTTGGCGGCCTGGTAACTGTTACCCCTTTTACGGGGACTTCCAATGATAGTTAAAATTTTCATTTAAATCACTTTTTAAGGTTCAATATCCTGCTTTTAAATTATTAAAAAAATTATTTTCCATTTTTTTATTTTAATCCCCTATTATGCTCAAATCTTCTGCCTTAATCGGCTCAAATCTTCTGCATTATTCGAATTACATCAGGTAAAATAACAAATCAGCAACATTTATTTCGAATTAAATTGCTGACTCTTGGTCTTTATATGATCATAACCTCTTTTATTGAAACTGCATTCCTTCATACAGATGGTGCAGCCGTGACAGGATTCTTTTAATATCACGGTCCGTTTTATACTACTTGCATCTGATTCTTCGGTAATGGCATTTCCAGGGCAGGTTTTAATGCATTTACCACATTTTTCACAGAAACTAGACACCCAGGAGTGTGAATTACTCCCATTGTGTGGTAAATTATTTATACTGGTGAAAATTGCAGATATCCTCTGCCGAGGTCCGAATTCAGGGGTAATTAACATGCCATGTCTCCATTTCCATCCTAAACCCGCTTTTTGTGCCAGTGCAGGGTAAACCACAAATCCCCCTGCAGGGTGGCTGGCCTGAGCAGCCACACCATTTTCACGGAGGTAATCAGTAAGGAGGTTGGTGGATTTGCCCAGCTCATCATAGGTCACCACTCCCATCTCCTGTGTCTGGGAACTGGGGGCATTATCAATGGCTTTTTTATCCATTTCCATAACCAGGATAATGGCGTTTTCATAGGTTAACTTCCGATCCTGGAAAATGAACTCTGCAGGGACTTGGGTGTAGGCCACTTTATCTATTCCAATGGAACTGGCGTAACCTTCAAATTCCTCTTTAAACCCATTTTTCGCCATGGTTTCCGGATTTTCAGGATTATATCTAAGGGATTTAACAGTTTGTTCCATGTTTTTAGCAATGGAGAGCTGTTTAGGTAATGTTTTAAGGGTTATTTTAAGTTTATCCGGCATTATTTTCGGGGGAGATCTGGTGGATGATTCTATTCCCATTTCGCCCGTAGATACGCTGGTTTCCATTTTGTTGATTTTATTTAGCCGGTAATCAGCGTATCGGGATTTGATTTCACTTAATATGCTCATTTACTGTTCTCTCCTCTAATTGTATCTAAAAAATAGTCCACATGGTTAGATATGGCCTCTTCAACAGCACTGGTGTCTGAATTTTCACTACTTAACAGGAGATACTCAAGAAACAGGGAGAAAAGAGGGTATTGGAATTCCACTGAAAGGATTTTAGGATTAACTGGTTTGATGGTTTTGTTTTCTACCATCTTTTCCAGTACTTTTTCGGTGAACTGCTGAGGTTCCTTTATTAAAGTATGCAGTATGATTTTTTTGGCTCTTTCATCACGGAACTGTTCACTGGAACTGATCTGGAATATTTTTGCCATTTTTGGGGTTTTTAAAATATTCAGGGTACGGTTCACCCTTTCACGGAACACATCTGGGGTTAGTTCATTAATTTTCTCTGGATTACGTGCTTCAGGGGGTCTCATTTTAATTAATTCTTTTTCGAAGTATTGGAAAATGTCGTCTAATATAGCATTTTTACTGGGATAATGATTATAAATTGAACTTTCTCTTATTCCCACATTTCGACCTATTTCACGCACTGAAACCGCATCGAAACCTTTTGCTGCGAATAATTCAAGTGAAACCTCAAATATTCTCTCTTTGGTTGGTTTAATGTTCTTTGTTTTTGGGTCATTCATAAAATGCACCATCTTAACTAACGTTCGTTAGTCTCCTGATAATAAGGTTAACTTCATGGTATATAAAACTAACGTTCGTTCGTATTTTTCTAAATGCTTAATATCATAATTTTTTAAGTCTCTGAATCTTACCTTTGCATTTAATGTATGAATCACAGGATTTGGGCGAAAATTAAATATTCCTTTAAATTTAACTGGTACGAATCTGGTACGAATCTGGGTGAAATCTCGGAAAAGTAATTTATAAATTATCTATGATATGTTTAATCAACAAAACTAGACGAGGTGAAATATATGTTGAAAAAAGCAGCTTTGCTATGTTCTCTAGTTGTGTTAATTAGTATAGTATCTGTATTTGCAGCTAGTAGTGACACGCCACTTAAGACACAAAACAAAACTCAATTAAAAACACAAGATCGTAATTGCACAGAAGACTGCACTTCTACTGGGGATCAAATCCGGACTCAAACACAAAACCAGGATCAAACTCAGATTCAAACACAAAACCAGGATCAAACTCAGATTCAAACACAAAACCAGGATCAAATCCAGACTCGTAATCAAGCACAAGACGGCACTGGAGATCAAACAGAAAATCAGTACCAGTACCAATATAAACACTCAGAAGCAAATAAAACATAGTCTTTGAAAATGGTTTGGATTAAATAGATAATCTAGCCTATATTTCTATTTTTTATTCTTTTTTTTGGATATTCACATTTAAATTTTAAAATAAAAAACCATAGAATATTTCAATTATTCAAATAATGTTGTCCATTCGATTTCTTAGGTGTCTCGCCCATTGCTATTTTGGTTTTGTTGGTTTGTTTGTGAATTGCTATTTTGGTTTTGTTGGTTTGTTTGTGAATTGCTATTTTGGTTTTGTTGGTTTGTTTGTGAATTGCTATTTTGGTTTTGTTGTTGGTTCTGATTCTGAATTTGGTCACAGTTCTGATCATTATTTTGATTATATTTCTGAATTTGTTGTTGTTTCTGAATTTGGTTTGATATTTGGCCTGCGAACACTGGAATGGAGCATATAATGACGACGGCAGTAATTATCAGAACAATCTTCTTAAGATTATCCATTCTTTCACCTTTATGTTGCTTTAAATAAATATTTCCGAGGATCGTATAAATAATTATACCCAGATTTCACCCATAACTCAACATTTTTTATTCTAAGGTTATCCAGATCAATGTTAATAGCGCGAGAAATTCTATAAAATTTATAAAGAAGAATGGAATACCTATTTCTATGTTCCTGAAGCAACTGTATGTTAATAGTAAAGATGTGAATATTATGTTCTGAAAGAGTAATAATAATGCGAAGAATACTAGTCCTAGAGTAAACTTGGTTTTAAACTCCCTATAGCTATCCACATAAACGTATAATAGAATTATTAAAAGTAATATAACAGCAATTCCTATTATAATGTCGATACTTATAATTTGGCTGTTTGTAGGTTGGAGTATTGACCATATTCCACCACTTTCTGTTACATTTATATCTGCCATTTCATCACCTCATTCAGAATCAATTATTTTTTCTCCACTTTTTTCACAATTTCCAGGAATAAGGGGTATTTTTCCTCCATATTATCTGATAAAAAGAATAAAGCTCCATATTTTTTCCCCGAAGATTTAACAATAATCTTATGACTCTCCAATATTTTAATATGATGTTCAACAGTTTTATAATCTAGATCAAGTTCTTCGGAAAGCTGATTAACGTTGTAAGGTCTTTCATTAAGCTTTTTAATTATCCTGGCCCGGTTTTTCCCTCCTCTGCTCCCGGCAATCAAATACCATATCACCCGTTTCATAAAAAATCACTGATTATAAAGTTGAAACATTCAAATTTTTAATTATTATAAAAGCCAATTGTTTATATAGATTTTTTCAATTTATTTTTCAATTTAATATAAAGGCTTAATACAATTTGTTGATCATATGATCTGCCCATAAAAACAATGGATTGAACATAGAAGTTTGGTAAACTGACAGCTGTAGATAATGTGAATTTGGAAGTGGATCAGAGTGAAATATTTTTGCTTTATTAAGGTTCTGATTTGTGTCGGATAGACCTGTCAAGTATTAAATTATAAAAAAGAAATAAGATAATAAAAATTATCCTGGTGGGAAAACTTCGAAGAATAATTCTCTAAATTCACCCATTAATTCTTTAGGGAATTTTAAACCAACACAAATTATTAGAACCCCGGTTCCAACTGTTCCTTCTTCATTGTTGGGGTCTTCTATTAATTCCTCATCAAAAACCAGATTTACCCTGGACTTTTCCTGGAGAAAATCCCACAGTGTTTCTTTTTCAGGGGTTTTCCCGGATTCCATGATTTTATTACGGAGTGCTAGCTGTAAAAATTGCTCCCAATCTTTATATTCGCAAAATTCAATCCACACTGACCCTTTATAATCAATACATGAATTGCAAGTTTCAATCTCCCAGTGGAAGAAGTTTTTTACAATATCCTCCATTCCTTCATCAACCTGGATATAAAAATCATCATCAACTTTAAGCTCCACCTGTTTATGTCCCATATAATTCCTCCTATTTTATCGGTAAACTTTTTACGTGTTTTATTTTGTTTTTTCTATTATAAAAAAACGATTTAAAATTGAAATGTTGTGTTAAATAAGTTTAATCAACTATTAATAAAAAATGGGGTGAAAACGAGGCGAAGTAAATGATAATCGTTTTAAAAATTAATTTATTAATACTAAATCATTCATTTGATGGTTAGAAACTTATATTCATTAATAAATTCATATTCAATTTATAACTTATTTTTACAAATCCCATAGTTGCCTTTTTTTAGAAGGGGTTGTACATGAGCAAAAAAAATAAAGACACATCAAATGGGAAAACCATTGATAAAACCTTAAATAGTCTACCAGTAGTTGCAATCGGAGCCTCAGCTGGGGGTTTTGATGCGCTTAAAAAGTTTTTCAATGCCCTGCCACCCGAGCCAGGAATTGCATTTGTCCTGGTACAACACCTGGACCCCACCCATGAAAGCAGCATGGCAGATCTAATGAGTCGATACACTCCCCTAAAAGTTCTTCAGGCTAAAGACGGAATGAAAATAGAGCCAGATCATTTATACATCATCCCACCCAACCGGGATATGGGGATGATTAATGGGAATCTCCAACTGATAGAGCCATTGGAACCCCATGGTTTGCGGCTGCCCATTAATTTCTTTTTAAATAACCTGGCTGATGATCAAAAGGAAAATTCAATTGCCATCATATTCTCAGGATACGGAAGTGACGGTACCATGGGCATAAAATCCATCAAAGCCGCAGGGGGAATGGTTATGGCTCAGGATCCAGGGACTGCAGATTCAGATAGCATGCCTGCCAGCGCTATTCAAACAGGGCTGGTGGACTTTATCCTACCTCCGGAAGAAATGCCTGAAAAATTGATTTCCTACGTGAATTCCGCCCACAAAACCATAAAAAAGATACTCACCCCTAAGGATGAAACTGAACAGGCGCTCCAGAAAATATTCATGCTTATAAGAAACAGAACTAGCCATGATTTTTCTTACTACAAAGAAAACACAGTCTACCGAAGAATCAGCCGGCGCATGAACGTCCACCAAATTGACAACATGTCCATTTACCTCCGTTATTTGCAGGAAAACCCCCATGAAATCGATATTTTGTTTAAAGAATTTTTAATCAATGTTACCAAATTTTTCCGTGATGATAAAGCATTTGATGCTCTTAAAAATAATTTAAGAAAACTAATCCATAACAAATCAGATGTTGACCCCCTAAGGGTATGGATTCCCGGATGTTCCAGTGGGGAGGAAGTTTACTCAGTGGCCATAATCATTCATGAATTGTTGGAGGAAACCGGGAAAAATCTGGATGTGCAGATTTTTGGTACAGATATCGATATTGAATCCATAAGTTCCGCCCGTTCAGGAACTTACCCCAATACAATCACCGCGGATATTAACGAGGCACGGTTGAATAAATATTTTGTAAAAAAGGATAACCTTTTCACCATTAGAAATGACATCCGGGAAATGGCAGTATTTGCCCCCCATGACGTTCTCAAAGACCCCCCATTTACTAAACTGGATGTTCTATCCTGCCGAAATCTACTTATTTACCTTAATAGTGATGCACAGCAGAAGGTACTTTCTAATTTTAACTACGCCCTTAACAAAGATGGGATTCTATTTTTAGGCCCTTCCGAAAGTGTAGGGGAATTTGTGGACGCCTTTAATGCAATTGACAAGAAATGGAAAATATTCAAATGCCGCAAATCCACGGAATTCGTGCGCAGATTCGTGGAAGTGCACCCCATACCTCGAAACATTCCATTGTCCAATTTAGAAACGGTCTTAGATTATAAAACCGATAAAAAACTACCATTTGCCATGAACATTTCCAGTTTAGCTGAAAAGGAACTTCTGGATATTTATGCTCCTCCTTCAGCTATAATCACCGATTTTGGTGAAATTCTGTATATACATGGGCGTTTGGGTAATTATTTAGAGCCTGCTCAGGGAAAGGCCAAAATGAATATTATGGAAATGGCCCGGGAAGGTTTGAAGTTTGAACTGAATTCCGCCATCCAAAATGCCATTTCCCAGAAAAAAGACATATTACTGGAACAGCTGCGGGTGAAAAACAATGGTGGTTATGTTTTTGTTAACCTCACTGTCAAACCATTGCAACTTGAAACAACCAAAGGATTGTTAATGGTATCATTTGAAGATGTTCAACTGGATGAAAATGGTAAAAAAGACAAGATAAAGCTGGATATGGTTACTAAAAGTGATGAAAGAATTAGGGAATTGGAAAATCAGCTGAAATTAACCAAAGAACGCTTGAATGTAACCATTGAAGAGATGAAGAGTTCAAATGAAGAGCTGCGATCTGCCAATGAAGAACTTCAATCCATGAATGAAGAGGCCCAGAGTACCAATGAAGAACTGGAAACCTCCAAGGAAGAGTTGCAATCCATCAACGAGGAAATGGTCACTGTAAACAATGAACTGCAGATTAAGATTGATGAATTAACCCGGACCAAGGATGATATGAACAATCTTTTCAACAGTACTGAAATAGCAATTATATTCCTTGATGAAGATTTAAACATCCGACGTTTCACCAAGGAGGCAACCAACCTCATAAAAATGATCGAATCTGATGTGGGCCGGCCCCTGTCCGACATAGTCACCAATTTAAAGTATGATAATTTTATAGGTGATATTGAACAAGTCATGGCCAGGGTGACCTATAAAGAAATGGAACTGGAAACCGAGGATGGGCAATGGTTCCAAACCAGAATAATGCCCTACAAAACATCAAAAAATGTAATTGATGGGGTGGTGATTATCTTCAGCAACATCACCCAGAGTAAAAAACAGATCAAAAAATCTCTCGATGCTCTGAAACTCGCCGATGGGGTAATCCAAACTGTACGTCAACCTTTATTGGTGTTGGATGGCAAGATGAGGGTGGTTTCAGCCAACCGTTCTTTCTATCAAATATTCAAGGTCACCCCTGAGGAAACCCTAAATAAAAACCTGTACAGAATAGGTGGCCAACAGTGGGATATACCTTCATTAAGAAATTTATTAGAAGATATACTTCCCAAAAAAACTGATATGAAGGATTACGTGGTGGAAGATGTTTTCCCAAATATTGGGCATCGTAAAATCATTTTAAACGCTCGTCAGATCCACCAGGAGGGTGAGGGCACCAACATGATTTTATTAGCCCTGGAAGATGTCACAAATCTAATGGAAAATTAATGAAAATTATATTATTCAATTAATAATGAAAACCATTTAAGTTTAGTAATGAAACCACTTGGGGGGTGGTATAGTTGGAGAGGAATAGTCACGGGGGGAAATTTGAAGATCTCCGTAGGAAAGCAGAAGAAGCATTGATGAAAAGGGATGAACATCCAAAGAAACTGGCCTTTGAAATTGATGAATTAATCCATGAATTGGAAGTTCACCAGATTGAACTTGAAATGCAGAATGAAGATCTTATTAAGACTCAAATCCAATTAGAAGATTCTAGAATGGATTATATGGAGTTATATGATTTCGCACCAGTAGGTTATTTCACATTTGATAAAAATTGGGTAATTAAGCGGGTGAACCTAACTGGATTCGTTATTTTAGGAATACCCCGGAAACATTTGATTAACAATGCTTTTATACGGTTTATAGTTGCTGATTCCCGGAAAACTTTTTTTGATCACTGCCAGGAAGTTAAAAAAAGCCAAGTCAAAGAGCAGTGTGAACTGGAATTAATATCCCCGGATAAAAATCCTTTTTTTGCATCTTTAGATAGTATTATGGTACTTGATAAGGCGGGTCAGTTCAAAGAATTCAGAACGGTGGTCACTGACATCACTGAACGTAAACTAGCAGAATTAGAGTTGGCAGAAAGTGAAAAAAAGTTTCACCTCCTTTTTGATGATAGTCCCCTTCCCTATCAATCTCTGGATGATGGGGGAAATTTTTTAGAGGTTAATCCTGCCTGGTGTGCTTGTCTTGGTTACTCTAAAGATGAAGTTATTGGCCGGAATTTCACGGATTTTCTGGAATCCGGATATGATAAGCATTTCCGGGAAAATTTCTCCTGTTTTAAGGAAACCGGTGAAATTCATGGTGCTGAATTTAGGATGAAATGCCGGGATGGTAAACTAATTGATGTTAGTTATGAAGGGAAAATCGGTTATGATGAATCTGGAAATTTCAAGCAGATCCACTGCATTTTTCAGGATATTACCCAGCGTAAGAAGGCTGAAAAACAAATTAAAGAGGCCCTTAAAGAAAAGGAAACATTGTTAAAGGAGATCCATCACCGGGTGAAGAACAATTTAATGGTAATTTCCAGTTTATTGAATCTCCAGGCAGATCATGTTAAGGATAAAGCATCCTACGAAATGTTTATGGAGAGTAAGAATCGTGCCCGGTCCATGGCCCTTATCCATGAGCGCCTGTACCAGTCCCAGGATTTAAGGGAGATTGATTTCAGTGACTATATCCGAACTCTATCCCTGGAGTTATATCGTACCTATGTCATTAATCCAGAAATCATCCAACTGAATCTGAATTTAGAGCCAATTACTGTGGATATTAACATTGCCATCCCCTGTGGGTTAATTATAAACGAACTGCTCTCTAACTCCTTAAAACATGCTTTTCCTGGAAATAGGAGGGGGGAAGTGGATATTAAATTCCATTCAAAAGATGGGAATCTTATTTTAGAGGTTAGTGATGATGGAATAGGTTTTCCCGAGGACATAGAATTTAAAAATACACCATCACTTGGTTTAAAAGTGGTAAATGTACTGGTAGATCAGATTGATGGTGAAATAAAGATCGGGAGTGGTAAGGGAACTTCATTCACGGTTATTATCCCTGAAGTGACATTTGATGAGTTATAAATGTGGTAATTGATGTTCTTAGAAATTCTGATGAAATCAATTGATAGGATAAATGGAACAGAATTCAAAATCATTATTAAAGAGTTAAAGTACAAAAAAGGTTTTAATGACTTAGGAAACCAAAAATTAGCTGAAAAAAAGGTTGCAGTGTTTTAAAAAACTTTTTGGGGGATTTATATTGGAGGATTCGGATAAGAAGAAAGATCTTTCAAATAAGTTGAAGTTGCTTGAAAACAGAATCATTGAATTGGAGGAGCACCTAGCTGAAAAAGAACTTCAGTTAGGAAATTCAAAACTTTTAAAACGATATAAGGCTGTTTTAGATAATATTGGGGTTGGAATAGCTTTTATAAGTCCAAATATGGAAATTTTGGATCTGAACAGGCAGATGACGGAATGGTTTCCCAGAATAGATGTTTCTAAAAAGTCCACTTGTTTCGAGGCATTCAATGATCCTCCCCGAGAAGATATTTGCACCTATTGTCCAACATATAAGACTTTAAAGGATGGGAAGGTGCATGAATCCATTACTGATACCCCTATGGGTGCTGAAATTATTAACTTTCGCATAGTCTCCTCGGCAATAAAAGATGATGAGGGTAATGTTGTAGCGGCTGTTGAAATGGTTGAAGATATCAGTAAGCGTAAAAAAGGCGAGCAAGAGCTTAAGCAAAGTGAGGAAAAATTCCGGGCTGTTGCCGAGTCGGCTATAGATGCTATTATTACCACGGATTATAAGGGCATTATCCTATTTTTCAATCACAGCTTGCTGGAACTTTTCGGGTATTCTGCATCTGAACTAGTTGGTAAACCGGTATCCATCCTGATTCCTGCGGAACATAAAAATGGCCATGTAAAGGGAATAAAATCATTTAAATCAGGTGAAATGCATAGAACTGGGAAAACATCCAGGGTGGTCGGGTTAAAAAAGGATGGCACTGAATTTTCCTGCGAAATGTCACTTTCAGCCTGGAAATCAGGAGAAAATACCTATTTCACCTCGATAATTCGTGATCTAACCGAGCGACAAAAAGCCGAAGAAGCCCTAAGAGCAAGTGAAGAGAAGTACAGAACTATATTTGAAAATGTGCAGGATGTTTTCTTCCAAACTGACATCAAGGGTAAAATTATTGAAGTCAGCCCCTCCGTTAAAAAGCATTTTGGAATCAGCCCCAAAGAATTGGTTGGAAATCACGTTGACATGCTTTATTTTAATATTGAAGATAGGAAAAAACTTCTAAAAGTTCTTCGAGAGAAAAGAGAAGTTTCAGATTATGAAATTGAATTAAGGAACACTGAAAATCAATTGGTATACATTTCCGCCAATGTTCACTTTATTTATGATTCAAAAAATCATCCCATTGGAATTGAAGGGGCTTTAAGAGATATCACTGGGCGTAAATTGGCTGAAAAAGCTCTTAAAAATTCTGAAGCAGAATACAGGGCCATATTTGAGAACAGTAAAAGTGCAGTGGCGGTTTATAATGCAGTTAGCAACGGTTCAGACTTCATATTTAAAGATTTCAATCAATCTGCCGAAAAAATTGATGAAATTAAGAGGGAAGATGTTATCGGTAGGAAAGTTACCGAAGTATTTCCGGGTATGGTGGAATTTGGGATTTTTGAAGTCTTCCAGAGGGTTTGGAAAACTGGAAAACCAGAAAAATATCCGGTTTCATTTTACAGGGATGAAAGAATCGAGGGATGGCGGGAAAATTATGTATACAAACTTCCATCCGGCGATATTGTTGCCGTTTACGATGATTTAACCGAAATTAAACAATATGAAGAAGAACTTGAAAAAAATCAAATTAGACTGAAGAGTTTGGTGAGAATATTACAGTACAGAGGGAAGTCTGTTCAGGAACTCCTTGATTATGCCCTTGAAGAGGCCCTTCAATTAACTGAAAGCAAAATAGGTTATATTTACCATTACCATGAGGATAAAAAGCTATTTGTCCTGAATACTTGGTCCAGCGAAGTTATGAATGAATGCAGTGTCACTGACCCGCAAACGACCTATGAACTGGATAAAACCGGTATTTGGGGAGAAGCAGTTCGTCAAAGAAAACCAATTATTTTAAACGATTTTCAAGCACATCATCCTCTTAAAAAGGGTTGTCCTGATGGTCATGCTCCACTTTATAAATACCTGACCATCCCAGTCTTCAGTGGTGATAAAATCGTTGCTGTGGTGGGAATGGCTAACAAAGATACAGATTACACTGAAACCGACATGTTGCAGTTGGAACTTCTAATGAATTCAGTTTGGAAGGTTTTGGGCAGTCAAAAGGCTGAAGAAACCATAAGGGAGAATGAAGAAAGATTAGAAATATTATTTGAATATGCTCCTGACCCCTATTTTATCAGTAGCTTGGAAGGAAAAATTTTAGATGGTAATAAAGCAGTAGAGGGTTTTATAGGTTATAAAAAGGAAGAATATTTGGATAAAACAGTTAATGAGTTGGATTTGATTAATGAAGAGGACGGTCTTCGAATTGGTGGGGCCATGGCCCAACTTGCTCAAGGCCAACACCTGGATCCAATGGAATGGAGAATCAGAAAGAAAGATGGCACTGTGATATCTGTTGAAACAACAGCATTCCCCATTGAAATCAAAGGTCAAAAAACAATTTTAATAATGGGGCGGGATATAACCGAGCGTAAAAAGGCTGAAGAGGAACTTAAGTTAAGTCAAATCCGTTTAGCGAATGCAATGGATCTGGCAAATCTAGCCAACTGGGAACTTGATCCCTATAAACTGATGTTCATATTCAGTGACAAATTCTATTCTATTCTGGGCACAACTGCTGAAAATGAAGGTGGTTATCACCTGCCCATAGAATATTATATAAAGAAATATGTGCACCCTGAAGATGCTCAATTTATCGCTGATGGAATGAAAAAATCCCTTGCTGTTCGTGAACCTACTTTTGGCACTGAATTTGAACACCGGATTATCCGGACCGATGGTGAAATCCGTTATGTGGCCATTCATATCAGAGTTATTCCCGCTACTAGAATCCGAAATGCATATGTTTATGGGGCTGTACAAGATATCACGGAGCATAAAATAGCCGAAGAAAAGTTAAAAGAATCACTTGAAGAAAAAGAGATGCTGCTTAAAGAGATACATCACAGAGTTAAGAATAATCTGATGGTCATATCCAGTTTATTGAATCTCCAGTCTCAATATATAAAAGATAAGGAAGCTCTGGACATCTTCAAGGAAAGCCAGAATCGTGCTAAATCCATGGCACTAATTCATGAACGTTTATACCGATCCACTGATCTTAAAAAGATTGATTTCGGGGATTATATCCATACGCTGGCCAATGACCTTTTCCACACCTATGTCGCTGATCCGGGTCGTGTTAAGCTTAATATGAATTTGGAAAACGTGATGGTGGATATAAATACCACAGTTCCTTTGGGCCTTATTGTAAATGAGCTGGTAACAAATACCATGAAACACGCATTTCCTGAGGGAGGGGAAGGTGAAATAAACATAGAATTCCATAAACACGAAGATGAATTTATTCTCATAGTAAGTGATACTGGTGTGGGATTTCCTGAAGATTTGGACTTCCAGAATACAGATTCACTTGGCCTGCAATTAGTAAATAACTTAGTTAAACAAATTGATGGTGTAATCACTCTTGACCGGAGACAGGGAACAGAATTCAAAATTATATTCAAAGAATCTGAGTATTAAAATATTTTTTTTGTTAGGATAGGCTGTTTTTTCCTATTTCCTAACCACATTATTAATGGTAATGGCTATTAACAGTAAAACCGGCCATATCTCCAGCCTACCCATCCAGAAATCAACTATGAATACTATTTTTACCAGTACTGGAGAATCTGGTGTCATAATCCCACTGGAAAGCCCCACATTACTCAGAGCAGAGGCCACTTCGAATATCACCCTGGAAATATCCGGATAATAAATCAGGACAATTACCACACTTACAATGTACACTACCAGGTAGGTGGATAGAAATGCCCCGGTTAATCGTATAACATCATCGGTTATCATTAAATCAGTGACATGGTGCAGTTTTTTGGCCATAACTGCTTTACCGGGTAATATGAATGATTTAACCTGCCAGGATATTCCCTTGAGCAGTATGCCCACCCTGAGCCACTTAATACCCCCACCAGTTGACAGGGATCCGGCACCAATGATCATGATTATGGTCATGAGGAAGGTTCCCAGGCCAATCCACTTACTGAGTATATCGGGATAGAAGGCGGTTTGTAGTCCGGTGGTGGTGATGGCAGAAACCATCTGGAACAGACTGAACCTTAAATTTAGCAAAAAGTCATGGCCATAAACCTGGTTGTTGTACAGCATAAAGGTTACCAGGATTGTGGAAATTATTATAAGACCAAAAGCCACTTTAGTCTCTATATCCCTAAAGTACTCCCTCCAGTTCCCCTTAAGGACAGTGTAGTGCAGGGCATAGTTGGTGGCCCCGATCATCATCACGATCATGGCCGCAATCTCGATCCATACACTGTTATAAAATAAAAGGCTGCTATTATGCATTCCAAACCCTCCAGTGGACAGACTGGTGAATGCATGGAAAACCGAGTCAAAAACAGGCATACCTGCAATTAAAAATAGTCCTATAGCTATGAAAGTGAAGAGGAGGTACATATAAACAATAATCCGGGTGGAATGCTTAATACTGGGTACCAATCTTTCCTCCCGTCCTTCTGCCAGGTAAAGGCGCATCACATCCACACCGGTGGATCTTAAAAGGGCAAGAAGAAGGAATATGATACCTAATCCACCAATCCATTGGGTGAAAGCCCGCCAGAAGTTCATGGTATATGAAACTGCATCAACATTGGAATACATACTGAAACCAGTGGTTGTAAAACCGGACATGGCCTCAAAATATGAATTAAGATAAGATAATTCTCCCGAAAGGTAATAGGGCAGTGCTCCCAGTGCACAGGCAATAAGCCATATAACCGTGGAAAAGATCATGGCACTTTTCAGTGTCATTTTAATTTCAATTTTAAACAGTTTAACAAGGGCAAAACCAATAATCATGCTGATAATGGCCGAGTAAAGAAAAGGAGTTATATATTTAGGTTCGTTATAAATAAAAGTGATTAATATGGGAATTAACATTGCGGCGGCTAGGAGTATGCACACATTACCAGTGTGGTGTAATATAGTTTTTATTTCCCTTCTACTCAAACGGTGAATTTGCTGCATGTCTCCCACCCCTAATTTTTTATTTCACACCTAATTTTTTTCAGCCGGTAAAGGTAGATCAGACTAACATATAATATTTGTTATTGGAAAGTAAATCTTAGAACTGTTTATCTCCAATATTTATTAATAATTGGATAAGATAGATCAGTTATACATATTATTACAATTTATATTAATACTAATGGGAGAAAAGAATGAGAAGAAGTGATAAAGAGATTAAAGACCCTGAACTAATCCTGAAAGTATTAAACCAATCAGAAGCATGCAGAATAGCTTTATGTGATGGTAGAAAGCCTTACATAGTGCCTATGAACTTCGCATACCTGGATAATATTCTGTATCTTCATTCAGCAACTGAAGGTCGAAAAATTGATATTATACGGAAGAACAGCAATATCTCTTTTCAGATGGATATTAAAACCCAGATAGTCGCCAATGAAAACCCCTGCAACTGGGGGATGAAATATTTGAGTGTAACTGGTTCTGGCCAGGCCTACTTAATGGAAGACTTACCGGAGAAAAAGGAAGCAATGGATATAATAATGGCCAAATACTCCTCTAAAAATTCATTTGAATACACAGACAAAGCTTTAAACAATATTCTGGTGATAAAGATAGAAATAGGGGAGATGACCGGAAAAAAATCAGGTTACTAATTTCCTATTGATTTTTGATTAAAAAAAATATATCTTAAGGAATTGTTCTAATTTAAAGAATGTATTATGGGGTGATGTGTTAATGGCGGAATTACCAGAACTTGTGATCTTAGCTGGGCAAATGGGAGAAGAACTCCAATCCAAGGAATTTAAAAAGGGAGAGCTTCGTCAGGAAAAATCATTAAATCTGCCGGCAGATGAATTTTTAGAGAAAATCAAAGGTAAAACGGTAGTTAAAGTTTACAATAAAGGTAAATGGATATTCATCCAGTTATCTGATCATTATAACCTGCTTTTAAATCTGGGTATGGGTGCGGACGTCCTCTACCATGGAGTGGAACAGGAATTACCTGAGGAATATCAGTGCCTCTTCCAGTTCACCGATGGATCATCCTTTTCCTGTAAATTCTGGTGGATTGGGAGGGCAGAACTCCTGCAGGATGTGGAATTACCGCAACATAAAGCCACCAAAGATATTGCCATCTCCCCCTTAGATGAGGAATTCACCCCTGAATACTTTCACGGGCTGTGCAGTACACGTTCACAGATTAAAAATCTGATCCTGAACCAGAAAAAAATAGGGGGAATAGGAAACGTTTACATACAGGACATCCTGTTCCGGGCCAAAATACATCCCCAAAAAGTGGTCAATACTTTGGAATCATGTAAGCTGGATAATTTGCACAGTATAATCCTGGAAAACCTTAAAGAAGCCATTAAGTTAGGTGGACTGGCCTATGAGAAGGATTTCTACGGTGAAAATAAAGGATTCGGTGTAGAACATTTCTTGGTGGCTTATAAAGAAGGGGAGTCCTGTCCGGAGTGTAGTGGCATCATTGAAAAGATTAAAACCGGAAGCACATCCTCCTATATCTGTCCTAATTGTCAGAAATTGTAAATTACCACTTAACCCCATATCGATAGTTTAATTTAGAATTAGAGCCAACTAAGAACTAGAGATTAATCGGGAGATCAGGTAAAATGGGCGAAATTGCCATAAATATCAAAGCCGTTAACCAGCCGGGAGTTCTGCGGGACATCACTGAATTAACAGCCCAGTGTGAGATTAACATCACCTACACCCATATGTTCATTGAGGACAAATACCATGCCTCTTTGTACATGGAACTGGAGGCAGTGGAAAATGTGCAAAAGTTAATGGAGAACATTGGAAAGCTGGAAGCCGTGAGGAGCGTTGAAGAATGCCCCACACTCCAGGATGTATTCGGCAAACGGATCATCATTATTGGTGGCGGTGCACAGGTGGCCATGGTGGCCCAGGGTGCCATAACCGAGGCTGACCGCCATAACATTAGGGGAGAACACATCAGTGTGGACACCATCCCCCTGGTGGGTGAAGAAGACCTATCTGAGGCCGTATCAGCAGTGGGAAGGCTGCCCAGGGTAGGGGCGTTGGTTCTGGCCGGTTCACTAATGGGGGGTAAAATAACCCAGGCCATAGAGGAAATAAAAAAGGACCACGATGTTATTGTAATAAGCCTCAACATGCCGGGTAGTGTAACCAAAAAGGCGGATCTGATTGTAACCGACCCCATACAAGCAGGCGTGATGGCGGTGATGGCGGTGGCCGATACAGCCATATTCGATATTAAAAAACTAGACCAGAAAAGATTTTAAATCACTATAAATGCCTTAAGGGTTTAGTAAAACAGGATAATCCCATATTAATGATATTTTCTACAGGGACTGGTTTTCAAAAAAAGGGTTTTAAAAGATCTCCAGATATGGAGATCTTCAAAATAAATTTGAGAAAAAAATATTGAATTTAAACTTCCGTCTGCCATTAACTTCAGAGACAGTTTTCAACTCATTTCTATGGCTCTTATGAGTCTACTCGCTTCGTTTTTAAGGTCAACGTCGGTAATATCTCCACTTTCCCTAATTTTCAATGCTAACTGCAGGACCTGTGAAACATCGCTGGGTTTCAAGTTTTCAGCCATTTCCAGATACGTTTCCCCCTCTTTATCTTCAACAACCACGTCTTTATCGGCCATCATTTTCAAAAGGCCTTTGCAGGTGCCCATAATACTGGTATCTTCCACATTTGCACATTTTTCCAGAAGTTCCTCAGTTTTTTTATCCATGATATCACCAGTTATATTATTGTTCTTAAAGGGATTTATATCTACAAGTTATATTCCCCTGTATTCTGGTGGTGGAAGTGGAATCATTTTAATACTATTTGTCAACAAATATTAACCTGCATGAAATTCCCTGGATCAGGCATTACCCGGGCATAATTGCACGGTGTTTAGGGGATGCAGTGCATAAATTAACAAAATCAGTTCTGGAAAAATTGGATTGGGGATTTTGAAAAAAAGATTTGATTTAAGATTCCATGATGGGTGAATCTAAGGGGTGATAAAGTGACAATTCACTGTGATGGTATGGATGGACTGGTGGTTAAGGCTGCTGAAGAAGCTCTGGAAATGGAAAACATAAATTATATACTGCCATTTATCATGGAAAAATATGAAGACGAGCTTAAAGATGTCTTTGAACGAACACTCATGGTGAGGGAGCTTTCTGGAGATGCAGCAGAACTAGCTGATTACTGGTTCTTTGAAACCGCCGTCAGATTACATTTAAAAGGCAGGGGAATCCCCTACACTGGACTCAAACCTTCCCAGTTCAATGAAAGACCAGTTATTAAAATGGCGGGACAGGCAGTTAGATCCGAGAACATGAACGATCTCATGAATTTCATCCTGAGCTCCATCAAGGAAGATGTCTGGTCCAGGTTTGATGATGTACTATCCAAAAAGGATTACGAAATTAACGATGTGGATGATGCCCGGGACTATGTGGATTCCCTTCTGAATTTCTACAGTTACCTGCAACAGTTAATTGATTTCATGGAAGAAGGTTAGCACGATTTTTCGAAGAGATTTAATATATACTGGTGAACGAGGGTTACTAGGGTATGGGAGAAGTTTCACCCCCCCTTTAATTAAACTTTTTAGTAAACCAGTAAATTCCTATATAATCGTTAAGAGGGATGTAAAAATGAGTGAAGAACTGAAATCTGTGGTTATAAATGTTGAAGAGTTGTTAGATTATCAGGAAGGAGCAGTAGTAAGTCGGGAGATAATCCGTAAGGAAACCGGAACCGTGACCATATTTGCCTTTGATAAAGGGGAAGGTTTAAGTGAACACACTGCACCATTCGATGCGATGGTCCAGATAATTGATGGAAAAGCAGAAATAACAATCTCTGGTGAAAAGAACACCCTTCAAAGAGGGGACATGATCATAATGCCCGCCAATGAACCACACGCCCTCCACGCCCTGGAACGTTACAAAATGATCCTAACCATGATCAGGTCCTGATCTTGATTAACCTGATTAATTTAATCCTTTTTTTTATTTAACACCTTTCAATTATTATTTTTTTTATATTCCAAATGATTCATTATTTCATCCAATTATAGGGATTTTCATCTATTTTTCCTTTCCAATGAAAACAGCCATTCCAATGAAAACAGGGGATTTTCTGGGATGAATAATAGAATAAAAAGAAATTTTTTTAAAAAAAATAGAAAATGGATTTTTTGTAAAGATTTTTTTAAATAAAAAACTCATTTAGGGGATGGGTTAACCCCTTAAATGGCGTTCATCGTTATTCGGATGGTTTAAAGTAGTCTGATGAGGACAGTTTCTTCCTTTACAAACTCCATCTGGTCAATGAGTTGCAGTGCTTCCTGTACATTCTTCTCAGTAGCGTGATGGGTTACCATGAAGATGGGTACTGCTTCCCCTTCATCAGCCTTTTTCTGACTCACCGATTCAATACTTATATCCAGATCACTTAAAACACCAGATATGGAGTGTAAAACTCCGGGCTGGTCCAGGGCTGTTATCCTCATATAATATTTGGACTGTACCTCACAGATATCCTTTATCTTCTCAACCCGGGTTTCCTTGGGCCCGTAGGATACTGGTCTTTCCATATCCTGGATTATATCAATACAATCTGCCACCACTGCACTGGCAGTGGGCATCATACCGGCTCCGGCACCGTACATTAGGACCGGTCCCACCACATCACCCACCAGGTACACTGCGTTGAAGACATCATTAACTGAGGCCAGCAGATGGGTTTCCGGGACCAGGGTGGGATGCACCCTTATTTCCAGTTCACCATTATCGATCTGGGCAATGGCCAGTAGTTTAATAACGCTTTCCAGTTCTTCCTGGGCGAAAAGGATATCATCCGGGGTGATCCGGGTTATTCCCTCCACATGGAACTTTTCCTGTTCCACGTAAGTTCCAAAACCGAGAATGCCCAGTATTATGAGTTTTTGGGCTGTATCATGCCCTTCAATGTCAAAGATGGGATCGGCCTCAGCATAACCCATTTCCTGGGCTTCTTTCAGCACCGTGTCAAAGTCCAGTCCTTCAGCAGCCATCTTGGTCAGGATGTAGTTGGCAGTTCCATTGATGATTCCATAGATGGTTTCAATGTTGTTGGCTGCCAGGCCATCGTTGAGTGGGGCCAGTAAGGGTATGCCCCCACCTACACTAGCCTCAAAGGATACTCTCACACCATTTTCCTGGGCGCTTGCAGTGATTTCCTGCCAGTGCTTGGCTAAAAGTGCTTTGTTAGCAGTTACTACATGTTTTCCATTGTCCATGGCCTTTAAAATGAAATTCAGTGCTGGCTGGTATCCGCCAACCAGTTCAATGACAATATCAATCTCCTCATCCTCAAGGATATCATCCACATTGGTGGAGAGCACCCCTGGCTTGACTTCCACACCACGGTCAGTGGTTATGTCCAGGTCAACTATTCGCTTGAGATTAACCTTTTTATTAACTTTACTTTCTAACAACGGGAGGTTCTGGTTTAAAGTAGCTACCACACCACTTCCGATGGTTCCAAAACCAATAAGTCCAATATTGACAGTTTCTTCCATCCTAAAATACTTCCTGATCCATTTTTTTAAAGATTTTATTAAATTTTTAAATCCTTCAATTTATTTATAATCCTTTCAGATATTCATTTAATCCATTATTCAAATTTCCTCAATTTAAATCCATTACTCTATTTACTTAATCCATTGATTCCTTAATTCAAGTCCATTACTCTATTTATTTAATCCATTAATTCCTTACTCTAGATCCATGAATACTTAATCTAAATTAATATTCAAAATCTATTAATATTAATCTATCTTCCAATCCTTTAATTTAACATACTCACCCAATGATTCCCTGGTTGTCCCCACAATGAGACGGTAATGGGTTTTTTTACCCATGACTTTTTCCAGTTTTCCCCGGGCCACTATCCTTTCACCTTCCCGGGCCTGACCCGAATAGGTGTGGGTGTAGGATGCCACTTCCTTGAGGTGAACATCAGGACCATCCAGTATGGTAACGTCTTCCACCTGGTAAACTGCAGGGTTGTCAAAGGCAGCCAGAGCATCAGAAACTGTGGCTTCGATTTCAATGGCGCCACAGGGTTCATAAGTCTCATCACCGAATTTTCCGGTGATCTCATCCCATTCCTTGGTGGCCAGAATGTCAAAGAGAGTTCCATCCACCAATCCCCGGTTATTCTTACGATCCTCATACCAGCGGAACTCATCATAACTAAGGGTAGAATCTTTAATCCGCTTGGCATAAAGCTTAGCCCAGTAACCATCCTTAATAGCCTTAAGGGGACTATTTGGATCATTCTTCATGGACTCGAAGGTTTCCATAGCTTTTCTATGGGTTTTCAGACCGTAAACCACGAAGTCGATATCTGAAACCAGGGTATCGTATAAGTTGGGTAATATTGATCCAGAGATACCCAGATGGTTCGCTCCGATACCTGCCTCTTCCTGGAAGGTTTCCGCTACTTTAATCACCTTCAACAGGAGATCATTGGGTGAATCCATTTCCATAATCGCCTTCAGGCGATCAACTGGGCTCAGTATCCTTTCCACCCTACTGGTGGGTGTACCCATCATTTTAACTCTGGTAACTTGACAGTCAAAAAGATAATCCGGATAATACTCCTCTAAAAAATTATAAGCCTCTTGGGAATCTACCTTGGTGTACCGGGCGCCATTAAGGGATCTTTCCCCATCTGGGTCTGGAATGTAACGCAGAAACGATTGTATTCTGTCATCCGGGTGCAGGTAAGTGGTGGTGGCCAAGAAAAGATCATCCTTGGTATAGATAAAGTCTCGGACTCGGGCTCGCATGAATTAATTTAATGCCGGGCACATTATTAAATATGATAGTAAAAAGATTGCACCCCGGCCAGGACCTCAAAGGATCACTTCTCCAGATAAGGGATATTGAAGGTTTAAAATCAGGGGTGGTTCTATGTATGGTTGGTAGTTTGGATGGGGCAGTTCTCAGAATGGCTGATGGTAATAAAAAAGTTATTAAGGGGCCACTGGAGATAGTTTCCGCCACAGGGACCATAGCTACCAATGGTGTTCATCTGCACCTGGCAGTGGCCGATAATCAGGGCCAAGTAACTGGGGGACACCTCCTGGAAGGCTGTCCCGTGCACACCACAGTAGAGATTTGTATAGCCTGTCCAGATATGGTTTTTGAAAGGGTATATGACTCTAAAACTTTATTAAAACATTTTAAAGCTTCATTGTATTGTTCAAGGTCTTCATGAGTTTGGCCTTCATAATAGTATGATGATATTAATTCAGGATTTATCTGGATTGCTTGTTGAAAATATTCCAGGGCATCTTCAGGTTTTCCAGATTTAGAAAGAATATATCCTTTATTTCTTAAGGTGTAGAAATAATCTGAATTTAATTCAAGAGATTTTTCAACATATTTCAAAG
>Ga0351904_1002_pt1 | contig 80169 bp, 73 predicted proteins | sample BONcelHT113001E3_FD_205826 | JGI IMG/M metagenome (GOLD analysis project Ga0351904, IMG submission 205826) | Enriched cells from coal bed in the Powder River Basin, Montana, United States - BONCAT cells T11 rep1 HSBNCT.T11.300.1.E3 ...
ACCTGCCGGATCGCGGCCAGGCGGCTGATGTTCACAGCCGGGCCCGTCAGCGGCGATTGTGTCGTTGTCTTTCTTGCACACGCGAGCGTACACTAGCGATCTTCCTTCAGAAAGACTCAAATTGATACGAGACGGCTGACGGATCTCCAAGGAGACCACACGGCTTCTCAAAGTCGTAGCGATTACTCCGCACCCCACGAGTCACTTACCCAGTTCATTGCAGAGGAGGAGTGGATGATGAAGACGAGAAGGAGTCCAAACGGTCGGGGGCTGATCCATCAGGTCGGCTGGGCTGTACCGGCACTTGCCGCGATGGTCATGGCTCCGTTCGCTTCGGCGGCGGACCCCGAGACGCCGGGCATCACGCGCGGGGCCGTGACGGGCCAGACCGCGGCCAAGGGGTATGAACATCCGAACCAGTACCTGTTCCGGATGCCCAAGCCCATCGCCGAGAACATGGAGCCGGCGATAGTCCATCCCGACCAGGAGCAGGAAGCTCTGGCCAAGCTTGCTGATCTACGGAAGCGGACACGCAAGAAGCCGAACATCCTGATCTTCATCATGGATGACGTCGGTTGGATGGACCCCGGCTTCAACGGCGGCGGCGAGGCCGTCGGCAATCCGACGCCGACCATGGACCGGTTGGCCTACGCCGGGCTCATCCTGACCTCGGCCTACTCCACGCCCAGCTGCACCCCCACCCGCGCGACGATCATGACCGGACAAAACCCGCTGCATCACGGTCTGCTCCGCCCCCCGATGTATGGCGAGCCGGGCGGTCTCGACGGCGCGGTGACCATGCCCGCCATTCTGCAGAAGCTCGGTTACGTCACCCAGGGTGTGGGCAAGTGGCACATGGGCGAGAACGAGGCGTCGCTGCCGCAGAACGTCGGCTTCGATGATTTCTACGGGTTCCTGGGCGTGTCGGACATGTACACCGAATGGCGAGACGTGTACTTCAACCCCGAGTTCGCGCTCAGCCCCGTCCGCTTTGGGGCCATGGAGAAACTTCCGTTCAGCCACGACAACGTCCACTGCGTCAAGGGCAAGAAGGGCGCGGAGAGCGTCTATCAGATCAACCTGACCACCATCCAGAACCTCGATCAGGACTGGGCGGCCTACAGCGACAAGTTCATCCGGAAGATGGCCGACAGCGACCAGCCCTGGCTCCTCTACCATGCGACCCGGGCTGGCCATTTCGACAACTATCCCAACGAAACCTACGCGGGCAAGTCCCCGGCCCGGACGGTCTTCAGCGATGCGATGGTCGAGGCCGACGACATCCTCGGGCGGCTGGTCAAGGCTCTGGAGGAGACCGGGCAACTGGAAAACACGCTGGTCTTCTTCACCTCGGACAACGGGCCGGAGGGCGAGGTCCCGCCGCACGGGCGGTCGCCGTTCCGCGGGCACAAAGGGTCGAGTTGGGAGGGCGGCGTCCGCGTCCCGACCTTCGCCTACTGGAAGGGTATGATCCAGCCGCGCAAGTCCGACGGGCTGTTTGACCTGGCAGACCTCTTCAACACCTGCGCGTCGCTGGCCGGCGCCCCCGGCGGGGACTTGGCTAATTACCTGCCCAAGGACCGCTACGTGGACGGCATTGACCAAGTGTCGTTCCTTCTGGCGGACAAGGGCGAATCCAACCGCCGCAGCCGCATCTACACCATGAACCAGTTCTTCTCGGCCGTGCGGATTGACGAGTTCAAGCTGCACATCGTCGTCGAGTTGGAGAAGGCCGTCTTCCCCAGGGGGTTCCAAGCGGGATTCAGCGGCGCCATGGTGACGCAGACCGGCGGCGTACTGGTGACCAACCTGTACACGGACCCCCAGGAAGACATTAGCATCGGGGCTCGGCATATTCCGGCCACCGTGCCCCTCGGGGCGGAAGGCGAGCGGTATCTAAAGGTGCTGCAGAAGTACCCGCCCGTGGTCAAGGTCGGGTTCGCGGGCAACTGACCCGTCCAAGCGGACGCGGAAATCATCACGTCGCTTTGGCTTGCCGTTAATGTGTCCATCGTGGAGGGCAGCGGCTACGATACGTGGCTATGTCGCGACGCCGGGACGCCGGCAAACCACGATGCGGCTTCCGCCCGTGAACACGACACGGGCGAACGGCGGGACGCGGGGCGGGAATGGCGTGGTCGCGATTCCCGTGGGCGGCACCTGCCGGATCGCGGCCAAGCGGCTGACGCTCACAGGCGGTGCCCATCGTGTGAGCGTCGGGCTGCCGGATCGCGGCTACGTCGCGACGCCGGGGCCACTTCCGCCCGTGAACGCGGCATGGGCGAACGGCGGGACGTGGGGGCGGGAATGGGCGGCGATGCTCGGTGACACCTGCCGGATCAACCCGCGTTTACTGTTTACCGTTATGTGCTTCAATGGGGCCGCGACCTTTCAGTCGCGGAAAGGCCACGTTCTTGTACCCCGAGGGACGACCATTAGGTCCGGCTTCAATGGGGCCGCGACCTTTCAGTCGCGGAAAGGCCTGCTGGTTGCCCCAGGCTGCGTGAGGCTCGGTGAAGCTTCAATGGGGCCGCGACCTTTCAGTCGCGGAAAGGACCACCTGGATTGCTAATTGGTCCGAAGACGGAACGCTTCAATGGGGCCGCGACCTTTCAGTCGCGGAAAGCTGACCGGCTGGTCGTACGTGGTCGGCGGTGAAAACGAGGCTTCAATGGGGCCGCGACCTTTCAGTCGCGGAAAGGACGAAGGCCAACGTTGTCTTGGGCGTTCTGCTGGACGCTTCAATGGGGCCGCGACCTTTCAGTCGCGGAAAGGTTGGTATGCCTGCCCGCACCGGGGGCCGATCGTTGAAGCTTCAATGGGGCCGCGACCTTTCAGTCGCGGAAAGTCACCGTCTTGGGACCGTTCAGTAGCACTTCGCCGGTGCTTCAATGGGGCCGCGACCTTTCAGTCGCGGAAAGCTGAAAGAGATCTGCGACTCGATCAGGGACGATTGGCTTCAATGGGGCCGCGACCTTTCAGTCGCGGAAAGAACAATTTATCAGCACAAGACTACCGATACCAATCATCGCTTCAATGGGGCCGCGACCTTTCAGTCGCGGAAAGCTGAAAGACCATCGTGGGATGGAAGCCTTTTTCGTCGCTTCAATGGGGCCGCGACCTTTCAGTCGCGGAAAGGCCACCAGCCCGGAACGCACACCGTCAGACACAGCCCGGCTTCAATGGGGCCGCGACCTTTCAGTCGCGGAAAGAAACCGACGTACAGCCGCCACGGCACACAGCAGAACGCTTCAATGGGGCCGCGACCTTTCAGTCGCGGAAAGGACGACACCGCACCCGGACGCACTCGTTGTACGCAGATGTCATTGTGCAGCGATTCGAAAAGTTCACTGGGAAGAAGGCGGAACGCATCGCGGCTCCGACGGAACAGGCTGTCTGATTACTCGCGGAGGAAGACATGAAACGACAAATTCGCCAACAACTCAAGGGAGCCTTTCCGCACTGCCCGTGGTGTGGCGGCTGGGGCTGCATGTGCTGCGACGAGGAGCGTCGCAAGTACGAAGAGCGTCGGTCCCAGCCCATCTTTACGGCCGACCGCAACGATCCTGCCGACATGGAAGCCTTGCGGCGTGTGGCGGGCCGGGAAGCCCTGGAGCGGGCCTTTGGGCCCGACGGTGGAGGCATGGCGGAAATCGAGTACAACGCTGCCGTCGAATCGCTGATCCAGGCAGTGCGAAAGACACGGACTTGCGACAGCGAAACGGACGTTACGGAGTAGTCGTTCTAGCGCGAACGTTTGGCCACAGCGGCGAGAAGGGAAGTGAGTCGACGTGAATCCCATGCCAAGGAGGAAACCCCGTGTCGGGGCCTTATTGTGCGACAGTCAAGCGGCGGGGCGGCTACCGGGTCGCGTTGTGCGATCAAATGTTGGCCGCCAGGACGCCGACATCCACGTGGAAGTAATCTGCCAGCTTACGAATGATCTGCCGGGTGAACGCTTTCCGCCCGGCAAGCATCTCGGAAATCGTGGACTTTGCAATCCCGGTCTCCCGGTGCAGCTGTGCCTGCGTTACTCCCTTGGCATCCATCAGGTGGCGAAGCATGTCGGCATCCGAAGCCGGAGCGATGGGGTGATGTTCGTCCTCGTAGTCGGCTACCAGATCACTGAGCCCGTCGAGGTACAACTGCTCCCCGTCATCCAGAGCACCTTTGGCAAGCAGCTCATCGATCACCGCCTGGGCTGCCTCCAGATGTTCATTGGACCGAATCGAGGTCAAAGGAAACACCTGCACCAGTTCAAGGTAGGAATCGCGTTGCTTCCCTGTCAATCGAAACTTTGTCTGAATAACCATGAGTCACCGTCTTCTTGGTTTTTGCCTGGACGTGTCGGAAATCCGCCTCTGCGGCGGTGGCGCAAAGCACCCGCACTCGTCCTTCCATTTGTCCTCGTCGTATTCCGTGTGGGACATGACTCGGAGAATGAAGACCTTTTGGCTGGAATACAGGATGCGAGTGATCAAGCGGTACTTATTGCCGCCGACGTTGAAGACCGCACAACTGCCGACGAGGCTGGCGCTGCCGAAGTCTGCTTTCACGTCCCCCCACGACTGCCACGACACCGTTCAGCTGTTCACGTGCGTGTACCACGCCCGGAGCGGGCCCTCCGCATCCTGGTAGCCGGGCATCAGCCAGAACTGTTTCAACCGAGCTTTGGAAATGACGCGCAACTCAACCTCGCTTCTCGTATCGGCATTTAACGGGATTATAGTTCGCAAAACACGAACAGGCAACACCAATTATGGCCCCCCTTGTGCAAAACCAGGTCACGATTTACTGCGGCGACTGCCGAGAAGTCCTGCGGCTGTTGCCGGCGGGTTCGGTCCATACGTGCGTGACATCACCGCCGTATTGGGCGCTCCGCGACTATGGTGTCGCCGGGCAACTTGGCCTGGAGCGGATTCCCGACTGTCTCGGCTGGGCGACCGGTGCGCCGTGTGGCGAATGCTACGTCTGCCGCTTGGTGGCAGCATTTCGGGAAGTGCATCGCGTGTTGCGGGACGACGGTACGCTCTGGTTGAACATGGGCGACACATACGCCGGTTACTGGGGGAAGAAGTATGCTCACAAACCTTTCGGTGACGACCGCACGCCCGATTCGAGCACGCCACCGAGCAAGCCGAGCCTGGACTTCCGGGACTCGTTGATCAAGCCCAAGGATCTGATCGGTATTCCTTGGCGAGTGGCTCTTGCCCTGCAGGTCGACGGTTGGTATCTGCGGAGCGACGTTATCTGGTCGAAACGGAATCCGATGCCCGAAAGCGTGACCGATCGCCCGACCCGCGCGCACGAATACGTGTTTCTGCTGACGAAGTCGCGTCAATATTTCTACGATGCAGACGCCGTCAAGGAACCACTGGCCAAGAGCAATTCGCAACGGACCACGTCGCACTACCTGGACGCCGACAACGTGCCAGTCCGCGACCCGGCGTTCCTGTTCGACACGCCGCAGTACGCCCAGCACGGGACGATCCTGTGGCCAGACTACGGCCGTCTGTCACCGGAGCGGGCCGCCTGGCGAGTGTTCGGCAACATCCCGTATCGCGACGAGCCCGAGGTTGAATCGGGCCAGATCGTCATCGACAAAGCCCGCTGCTGGCGGGCGTTGACCTTCGCGAACTGGTGCGGGGAACGGTCAGCGTTCTTCTTCGCTCACGTCCACGGGGACAAGGAGTTGTTCCATCTGTGCTGGCGGAAGTTGGGGCAGGAGTACGCCATGCCGAGTCGCGGCATCCATACGCTGGCGGGGACGATGTGTCAGCACGATTTCGAGGATCACCGCTTGTTTCAGCATCGCAACGGGCGGAAGTGGTCCCTGTACGACAATCCGCAGGTGCCGGGGTTCCAGTTTGAGGCGGAATGCTTGCGGTACATCGCCGAGTTGAAGAACGTGTGGTCGCCTGCGGCCCAGACGCTGGCGACGGACGCGGACCGGGCGGCGACCGCGGCGCTGAACGGTCGACGATTTGAGTACAATCGAATCGGCTACGACCACAGGCCGATGGTGTTTCGGGGCGACGGGACGATCAGCGTGGGCGGCGCCGGCTGTGAGCGCTACTGGACGATCCGAGATGGACGGCTGCTGATCGCGGGGGACGATGGGCGGTTGACGATGGATCTGACGCTGGCGGCGGATGGCGGGTGGGAGGGGCGGTGGTTGGTGTATGAGAAGATGGGGATACGGATGGAATTGAAGATGTGACTGTCGCCGCGACGACCAGGATGGCCCAGCGGAAACGGCGCCGGGGACGCCCAATTGCCGTTTCCGCTTGAATCCACCAGTTTGTTAGGCTTCTGAAGTCATCGTGAACAGCCCCCGACGGCGCCCACGGCGCAATATAGAGACGAGCCCGTTTTCGAAGTCACCTTGCCAGTGAAAGCCCGGAAAGGGAAGCGAGTGGACAGCCGCGTTTACCCCGGTCCGGTCCGCTGCCCGACGAACAACGGGCAGGATCCGTCGAAGAACCACTACGATCTCGGTGGGCGAACAGCTACGCAGGCGTGCGGAGAAGTCCTGCAAAGTGCCTCGTATCACAGCCCTGCGATCGCGTGGCGGCAAGTGATCGATGGGGACGTGCGAGACATCGTCCAACCAGCACCCCGACGACTGGAAGAAGGCGAGAAACTCGTCGTCGTCCACAAATCGCCGTGCGAACGCCCGCTCGAATGCCTGACGCGTGTACCGCGTGATTGCCGTCTGTCCACGATAGAAAAACTGCCCGCTGGCCGGCGCGGACTCTCCGACGAACAGGAGCCGCACGTTGGCGGGACGATACCGATTTCTCAGCCGCTCAATCTCGTGGGTCATGTTGAAACGAAACGTAACGACCAAGCTGACCGGGTGGCCGCCAATCAGCCCTCCACTTGAATCCGGCCGGATCGGCCACTCCGGTCCAGCGACTGGTTCGCACATCGCTAACCGTCCGGCAAGTCGCTTGCTTTGACGATTGACGCTCCGTCGCGGTGAAGGCGGGAAACGACAGTCTCAATCTCTTGAAGGTATCGATCAGCGTCAAAGTACGAGCCGGTCTTCTGCCATAGTACGAGCAGACGGTGGGCAGCCTTCCTGCGGGCGTCCGATTCAAACGGGACCAATTCGTCGCAACGTCGGAGTGTCTCCACTTGGTGAATTGCGCCGTGGTACCGGTAGTGTGGCGAATAGCGAACGAAAGGCGAGAATGTGTTGACCCGCCGCCAATCTGGCGAGTAGCTGGGGCTGGCGTAGGCTCGCGACAGCCAAGTCTCCTCGGTGCGGTCACCGATTTGGCAGTAAAGGAGAAAACGTGTGTGACGGACGCGTCCGCTGTTGATGTCAATATCATCGTGCCAGCAATTCAGTGGAGACCATTGGAACGCTCTGCTCGCAAGCAACGACACTACCACGGCCAGGACAGCAAGGCCCAACGCAATCCAGCGGCGGCGCAACTTTGGCAGAGAGGACAACATGCACCTGTGCTAACGACACGCGTCACCGGGCCGCGCCGATGACGCCAACCATTTTCCAAGACCGGATCGCGGCTCCGGTGCACGCGCTGGTTCTGTGGTGTTTCTCCATTCACAGACACCATTTACGTCAGTTCCAGGAACGTCACACGAATGAAGTGTCGTGGGACATTCTAGCGGACCCTCAAGTTGCCAAGAATCGAATGATGGCCAACGCCGCAGCGATTGCCGTTGTTGCGAGAAGAAGTGTTCGTAGCGAATACTGCTTTGGTATACGACCGGCGCGCTGAAGTGCCTGAAATACCGCGACTGCACTTGATGCCAGAAAAGCACCAGCGACTCCGCACGACAAGATGTGTCCGGCGGTCCAGTCAAGATAGCCCATGAAGCATCCTTCGGCCGTTCCGTCTATGCAGATGTCCGGTTCGGGAACGATGTAACCGAGAAGACTCCCTAATGTACCGGCTACAAACACGGCGCGACTCTTCGAAGCAAAGGCCCAAATGGCAACGAGGAAGATGATCCCCAGGACGCGAACCGCGCACATGGCGAATTTAATGTCCGCGTACTCGTACATGGGTGGCTCGGCCTCTACCTAAAAGATGCCGCGGGATCCGTCCACAGAACGATAACGATCACGCGGTGGCCGCCAAGTGATCAGCCATCCAAATCCGACGCGATCGGCCACTCGCGTGCATCGTCTGGTTCTGCGATTAGCCGTTACCCTGGATGGTAATTGTACACGTCGGGATGTTCTGCCGTATAAGTGATCCCGTACAGGTCAACGGATTCTTGATCGGGTCGCAGTATAGGGCGGGAGCGACGACCGCGCAGTATTCGTTCGACCGCTTTCACAAAAGTGCCACCCTCGAAATAGAACGCATCGTGAATTACGCTGAGTCCGTAGCAACGTCCGTGTGAATCCACATACAATTCACCATGCCCGTGATGGACTTCGGCAACGCCAATTAGTGTTGTCTGTAGGAGTCGATTCCAGGCAAGAACGTCGGAATTAGAGGAATCAATTGCTCGGAAGTGAATATCGCTTGTGGCGCACTCTTCACCGGTGCCGACTCGCCCGACGGTAAGACCGTTGAACCGTGCGAGAATTTCGGCGGCAGGGTGATTCGCGGGGATTCCAGCAGGCAACATTCGGCGCCGGCCCGGATACCAGCCCGACAGTACAAATCGCCAAGCGAGCCTTAATGGGAGGCAGCGAATAGTGGTCCTCCTTTCCTCGCAGAACGGTACCGATCACCGGGGCCGCGCCAGTGATTGTTCCATTTTCGAGGACGTCGTCGCGGCCTCCGGTGCATCGGATTGTTCATCGGTCCAAGCTGGCTGCGGTCCGCCGCCCGTCGGCGACCGTCGCCCAGCACGACTGCGGTCATCATACCGCGCGGGGCGAAACTCGGCAAGCATCCGGTTTGGGATGGTACGCCGGCAGGCAACCGGAACACCCGGAGGACGTTGTGTTCGAGGAGAAGTCGGTGGTTTCGACGCGATCCCAGCGGCTGGAAGCCCGCGGTTTTTCGTGCCGCAGGTTCGTGAGCCCAGTTCTTGACGCCCGGGATTCCTGATCCCGGGGTTTCCGATCCCGGGTTTTCGGGTTCCGGGGTTCTGGTCTCCGGGTTTGCGATTCCGAATGGATGACGGACGTCCGTCGAGAGACATTGATCGAACGGAGCAACGTTCAGGTTTTCGGAGACGCTGGCGGGGTGTCTGCGGTCGGAAGTCAGCAGAAAGAACAAGCGTGACGATCGAGGATGCTGGACCGAAGGAAGTTGATCGAAGCTGCCGACGACGCGAACGAACGATGCGAAAGTTCAAGCGGGCAGGAAAATTGGGGCAGGAAAATGATCATTCCATGCGGGTGCAGTTTTCGCCGCCCTCGGCCATCTTTCTGCCATCAATTTTTCCGCCAGATCACAACAGGCCGATGACGCCACGCGCTCTGAACGGCGTTCCTCCGCCGATGTCCGCCATCTCGCGCATCGCCGGGGAGCTGCGAGCGTTTTCGATGAACGACCGCCGTCACCGGGCCGGCGGAGCAGAGTCAACCATTGGCAAAACGCCCGATCGCCGGCTCCGGTGCACGGCATGGTTCCCCGTCGTCTGTGTCAGAAATACTCCGACCAAAAGTCCGAACTGGGCTTCGCCCTCGCTGTGTGATCGATCCAAGCAAATAGATCAGACAATGCGGTTAATATTGTATCGCGTTCTGCCTCGTATCCGTTCCATTTGCCGAGCACCCATTCAATCGCCTCCGGAACAATCTCAGGAGCATAGATCGAGTCATCGCTCATGATTTGCAGCAAGGGATTGCCGGTCAGTGCATTGTGACCCGACCAAACAGCTTCACGGTCCTCGTTCAGTTTGCATTCCGCGCGCTTCGTGTTGAGTTGTACGGAAAAACCGTCACGAGTCATGTGAAAGGAGTATCCATCAGTATGCCCCCACCGCGGAGAGTACACTTCGAACGTCGCGTGAATCACGTCGGTGTTTTGTTCTTGCGTCATTGCGGTTTCCTCTTGCGGTTCGTGGATTTCTGTCGGGGAACATTCAGGAGGTCGTCGACCGCACGGTTGGCAGGATCCGGTGGGTGCAGATCGGGCTGCGGGAACACGAACATCCGCCGCTGCGGGGTGTTACGTCGCTGTTGGATTCCGGCCCGCCCCTGCGGGAACTGATCCGCCTGGCGTACCACGCCCAGGGCGGACTGGGACCGGTGACGTTCTTGCAGCACTTGTGTGCCGCCTGGGAAAAGCCCTACATCTGTCTGGTCGGCGGTCGGGAGCCGGCCACCTGGGTCCAGTACCCGTACCAACACACGCTCCACACGGTCGGCCAACTGGACTGCTGCCGGCCGTATTCCTGCTGGCGAGCCCGCGTGGTGCCCCTGGGCGACGGCGACGAGAAGGACAAGAGCTTGTGCCAGTATCCGGTCACCGAGGGCTTGGTGCGACCGTCGCCCAAGTGCTTGGCCATGATCCGACCTGACGAGGTTCTGCAGATCCTGGAGCGACACGCGTGATTCCAATCGCCGTTTGCAGCGTGGCCCGCCCGCAACCGTACCTGTACGCGACGTTGACCAGCCTGCTGGCCAGCGACTGGCATGGCAACCCGATCCACGTCTGCGTCGGCGGGCCGGACCACGCTTACGCCAGGCGGTACGTCGACCGCCGGGTCGCAGTTCATCCGCTGACAGCTGTCGAATGGGATGCCTTGAAGGACACCAGCCTTCACACCCGCTTCAATGCCAACTACCGCCGCTGCTTGCAGCACGCCGGCGACGAGGGGCTGATCGTGCTCGAGGACGATGTCCTGGTGCGTTCCGACTGGTATCGGTGCCTGCGGTTGGCCATCGACGAGATGCGGGCCGCCGGACGCCGGGACTACGTGTTGGCATTGTATTATCCCGCCGATGTCCGCCGATCGTCCCGCGGCATTCATTACCAATCCTACATCGCGTCCAGCTTTTACGGCACGCAGGCGTTGTACTTCGCACCCGGCGTCGCCGCCACGGTCCTGGACCACTTGGCGGCGACGCCCACACGCACTGTGGACATGGCACTTCGTAACCGGCTTGTCAAAGATCAGAACCTGTACGCCACGATCCGCAATCTGGCTCAGCACATCGGCTACGCCAGCACGGGCCTCGCGGGCCACATGCACCGGGCCGCCGATTTCCACGTGCCGTGGCCCGCGGAAAGGATCGCTTCATGATCGCCGTGACCATCGCCGTGGGCGAGCAATACGAGCGACTGGCCGAGGCGGCGGCCCAATCCTGTGAGCGATACACAGGCTTGCGGACGCAAATCATCCGCAAAACGCCGGGCGAGTCAAGTCCCGCCCGTTACAAGCTGCAGTTGCTGCGGCAGTTTCCGGGGCAGACGATCTTGTACTTTGACGCCGACGCCAGATTCCTCCGGCCGTGGGACGTTTCGCCGTTCGAGGACCAGCCGTGGCCGGTCTTCGTGCTCGATTGGCCCTCGGAAGCCCGGGACGAGGATTGTGAACGGTACCGCATTGACGCCAGCCGCTATTTCGCCAGCGGGTTCTGGATCGCCAACGGACGCCACGCCGAGGTCTGGGAAGCCGCTAACAAGCTCGCCGTGGCCCCGGATTATGTGACGGCCTTCAAGTACGAGCAGACGGCCCTCAACGTGGCCGTCCAGCGGGCGAACCTGCCTGTAACGATCCTCGATCGCCGGTACTGGTGGATCGCCAGGGAAGCCGATCCGCCGCCGACAGACACGATCATCGTGGCGATGGGCGGCGACGCTGCCGTCGATCGCCGGGCCTACGAAGACGCCATCAAGACAGCTGTTTCGGGAGGGAACCAAACCATGACTTGCTGCAATCAAGCCAACGATCTGACCGTGGCCAATGCCCCGGTGAAGGTCCAGGAATTCATCGACGGGGATCTGGCCAAGTGTGAGTATCCCGCCGGCCAGTTCTCCGGCCGCGGCATCGTGGTCAATGCGGGCAGGCCCAAGTACGCCGTCGGTGCTTACGTGCTGATCCGCATGCTGCGGGAACTCGGCTGCACGCTGCCGATTGAAGTCTGGTACCTCGGCGAGGCGGAACGCAACCGGGCCTGGGAAGAGTTGGTTGCCCCCTTGGACGTCCGCTGCGTCGACGCCCACGAGGTCCGCAAGCAGCATCCGCACGCCAGGCTGAACGGATTCGAGTCAAAGCCGTATGCCATCCAGTGGTCACGATTCGCCGAGGTTCTGTACCTGGACGCCGACAACGTGCCAGTCCGCGACCCGGCGTTCCTGTTCGAGACGCCACAGTACGCCGAGCACGGTACGATCCTGTGGCCAGACTACGGCCGCCTGTCACCGGATCTGGAAGGCTCAGCCGCCTTGGACTGCGCCCCCAAGACATTCCAGTGTTCCGCGTGGACTCAGGGCAACGTTGTGTGATGTAGCCGCGGCGTGGTCACCCGTGGTGCCCCGTCCGGCATTACCCCGATTGCGGCTAGATGGCGGAATCCATGAGGACCTTCACTCTCAGGCAGTTGCTTTCGTTCGTTCTTGCCTCAGCAGCTTATCTCGCTGTCTTTCCAAGCTGTCGGGACGGCACATGGAGAAATGGACTGGGCTGGGGATGGGCAGATACGGTCGTCGTCTTGTCGTGGATTCTACTGTCCATCGCCTACCTTAGGTGGAGACTCAGGGCTGCATTAATCACTCATGTGCTTGCCTTCTGGTTGCCTTTTCTGTGGATCGCGTTGTTGATGATTTGCCATGACGAGGATTGGGGCACCCCGATTGAACTGACGATATCAGCAGAATACGTGGGATGCTGTCTCGCGATTTTCGTCAGCTTTCCGATTGCCTGCTCGGCAATTTGCTTGCGGGGCCTGCTTCGCCGCAGTGAGCAAGAACCCCGTGCCCGATGATGCATGGATCTCTGGCACAATGCCTTCGCTTCTTGTCGGGCTGGCGGCGACTTGGTAGCATGGACGTGGTTTGGACCTAGGCTATGGCGTCGCGCCGTAATCACGTAACCAAAGATCCGGCCAGGGGCCTGGATTATTCCTGGGCCTCCCACACAATCCGGCGGGCGGGTCCGGCAGTTGCGGATTGCGTGCGTTTTGAAGTGGAAGGGGCAGGGGCCACCGGTGTCGTGGCCCTTGCCGGGTGGTACAATGCGGCGAGTGGCCGGGCAGGTCCGGCCGGGGAAGTAGAAGTTCCGCATGCAATCGGACCGCTGAGGGTCCATGAATGAATCGACTCGCGATTCCACTCTATTACGCTCTGCCGATTTGGGCGTTCTTCGCCACTATTGGGGTATCCGCCTTAATAGCCGACGCGAATGCCCTTTCGCCGAAACATGGCGGACTTGCCTTCAGCTCCTTGTATTTCGGCTTCGTTTCTATGATTCCAACGGCCCTCATTGCCGCCCAGAGGCCAAACGCACGACCTGGCCGCAAGGAAGCGAGGCGGGCGTTCGGCTGCGGTGTTGGCGGCACAGTGGCGATTCTGATCTCTTATGCCTTTTCGCAAGTTTTTCCATTTCCGGCTGTGAGCGTCACGGTCCTGATGGTGATTGTATTCGTCGTCCTAATTGGAATCCCGTTCTACTTACAATCGCGATTGAAGCGAAATACGCTGCTGCCGCACTGACTAGCCAATATGGCCTGCCGCTGCCGCACGGCGAAACGGTAGACTGCAAAGGGCTCGGCGCCATGAACCGGAAAGATGCGGACCAACGGGTGCATGCGAGGTGGCGGTCACGTCCGGGAGAGCAGTTGCATCGCTGGCCCTCGCCCCGCCCACCGCCTTCCGGGCGTTTTGAAGTGGAAGCAGGGCCGGGGCTGGCGGTGTCGCGGCCCTTGCCCGGTGGTACAATGCGGCCAGGGGCCGGGCAGGTCCGGCCGTAGAAACACGAAGCTACGCCATGTTCCGCTATCAGTGCTCAGCCTGTAATCGCGAGTTGAAACGGCGAGAATGTGTCATTTTAGATGACCCGTGGGCACCGTTCGGTCCGGAACGCGTGTGCCCTTTCTGCGAATCCCGTGTCACGCTTCACGCGAAGCCCGTCGTCATTGCGTTCGCCGGGACGTTAGCTGGGCTGCTGGGCTTTGGCATGGGCTGTGTGCTCCAATGGATAACGCGTTCACGCGGCTAGTCGCCTCAGTCGTGGTGCAGCTTCCTGGATGTTGCAGCCCTTGCCGGGTGGTACAATGCGGCGAGCGGCCGGGCAAATCCGGCCGGAGAATCACATGTTCGCGAACAGCTCGGCTATCAGGCAGGCAAGTGAGGTACATTCCCGGAGCAACCTCGTCCATGAGATCCAGTCATGACCCCTCCGACGCGGGAACGCACGGCCGGATTGAGGAGTTGCTCGCGTCGCTGGAGGCGCGACTGCACATTTATGCGGATGGGATCGAGCATTGGAAGGAGCCTCTGCCGCATTTTTGCGGTGTACCGCGCCGATGGCCCCTCGACGATCCCGACGCCAGGACCGTCGGTGAAGCCCTGTTGGCGCGGTACGCCGGCTATGCGTGGTCCGTGGTCGAGCATTTCTTGGAGGAGAATAGCACGCTCCATCGTTCAATCGCGAATGGACGAATGACGGAAGCACAAGAGCAGCGATTCGTGCAGTGCTGTCGCCAATTCGACAAAGTACGACCGGCGGCGATTCTGCTTGGTATTGCGTACGATTGGCGATTGCACGCTGTCGCACCAGCATTGGTGGAAATGTACCCAGAACATCCGGCAGTCGTATTCTATCGTCAACGAGCGGACAGCCCGCCGTCAACGACGGCCCGTAGCCAGTAGGAAGCATGACGAGTGGACGGCGCCGGAGACGACACCGTCGCGGCCCTTGCCGCGTGGTACAATGCGGCGAGTGGCCGGGCAGGTCCGGCCGGAGAAATAGAAGTTCGTAGGCAAACGCTGCCCCACACGGGTAATCGGAACCGAACTTGACGGAGCGTGAAGTGCAAGAACAAACCGCTCAACGAAGTGTCTGGCCAATTATCGGCGCGGTTGCGGCCGTCTTCCTGTTCCTAAACGTCATGCCTCGAATGGTCGGGCCGTCTGGGAATAAGTGGTTGACATTGTCTGTTCACCAACCAGAGAGATTCGCCGGATACAGCACGGCAGCCCCAAATGCACACCTCGACCGAGGACTTCCCTTTACTTGCTGGACGACGTTGGGATTGGAATTCACGACGAAAGAAGGCAACAAGATGTTTCTACCGACGCAGGCGCAGCCAACCGTGATGGATCGTCTGTCAATTGGTAAGCTGTCGATGAACTTTGCGATCGCATTGGGCGTTGCGTTCTGTGCGGCAAAGATGCGACGATGGCGAGGTTCAACTCCACCAAGATCGAAGAAGTAATCGCGGACGCCGACGAATCGGATAGCCGGGCGGGTTTCCCCGCCCACCCCCACCATGCAGCAGGCAGGCCCCCACCGTCGGCTTCCGGGCGTTTTGAAGTGAAACGGGCAGGGGCCGGCGCTGTCGCGCCCCTTGCCAGGTGGTACAATGCGGCGTGTGGTCGGGCAGGTCCGGCCGGAGAATTAGGCGTTCGGCGAAAGGAGGGCTGACGCATGCCGGAAGGTTGGCGACCGAGTTCACCGCCCGTCTCCGCAGCCGAACTATCGGCAGTGCTTACTGGCAACCCAGTCGTGATCATTCACTTCTGGGCGGCCTGGAACGGAGCTGATCGTCTGTTCGACCCGAAGCTGGCGAACGTCCGGGCCGAATTCGAGGGGCGAATTGAATTCCGGTCAGCCGACGTTGATGACCCCGAGCTTGTGTCGTTCTGCCGGGAGTGTGAAGTGGTCAATGTTCCGGCGCTCGGCTGCTTCGTCGATGGGGAACGTGTCAAGACTATCATCGGCGCGATCCCTGAGGACAACTTGCGTGCCGCGTTTCGCAGCCTGCTGCCGCAAAGTGCCGGTGATGAACCACAGGCAGCGGCTGATTATGAATCAGGTGGTGCAGCACGTCCGAACAGGCAATGGTGGCAGTTTTGGAAATGACTCGTAGCGCCGAATCGGGTAGCCGGGCGGGTTTCCCCGTTCAGCCCCGCACCATGCAGCAGGCGGGTCCGGCAACGACGGCGTCCGGGCGACCTGCAGTGGATAAGGCAGGGCCGCCGATCCGTGAGCCGCGTCGGCGGAAAAGAACCTAAGGATGGCCATGCAAATCCGGCCGTAGAAGTAGAAGTCGGAGAAAGCAATTGCGCCGGGACGTGACTTACGGAACGGCGTTCGCACTGATCGGCGCGGCGGTCTTTTGGCTCGCGGCGCACGGGGGCTGGAATCTGTTCCTGGTTTGGCCTGGAATCTCGTTTGCTGTCGTCTCCGTCGCGTACCTTTCGGGGGATGTTCGCTGCTTCGGGAAGCGCATGGATGGGACGCGACATTGGCTGGCGTGTTTCATCCTGTTGCCATACCTGCTGTTCACCAAAGCGGTGTGGATGGCACAAGTCACCGTGTCACGTGAACCGGCCGCTCATACGGTCAATGACTCGCTTGTCGTCTCACGACGATTGCGACCAGCAGAAATGCCGTCGGATGTCATGCATGTCGTTGATTTGACGTGTGAATTCACGGATCCGCGAGCAATTCGGCAGCGGTTGCGATACACTTGCCATCCGATACTCGATGCAGGTTCTGCACCGGCAGCCGAACTCGTTTCCTCAATACTGGCATTGCCTCCTCCGATGAATGGTCGCTTGCTGATCCATTGTGCGAATGGACATGGTCGAACCGGGATGTTTGCCGCTATTTGGCTTGTCGCCCATGGATTCGCGACGACCGCTGAGGATGCTATAACCAAACTGCGGGCGATACGCCCAGGCGTCGGCCTACGGGCTGGCCAACGTCGGGTCGTGATCGAAGCCGTTAACCTGATTCGGGACTCCGACGAACCAGAGGATACAGGCGAGCGGGGGTAACGGTGGCTGCCCGTGGTGACGTCTTTCCGTCCCCGCCGCCTTAACTGGCCAAGAACCGGGCCGTCGAGCGGTGGCCACGGGCGTTCACTGCCATCGGACCGTTCGACACGGGCGCCCCGCTGGTCCAGTTTCCGGGCGTTTTGAAGTGGAAGGGGCAGGGGCGGGCGGTGTCGTGGGCCTTGCCGGGTGGTACAATGTGGCGAGGGGCCGGGCAGGTCCGGCTGGCTAATCACAAAGTCACGGACTCGTGCTGACGGAAGCCGATGGATACGCTTACCGACCGCAAGAGGGGCGGAGTGCTCATCGTTCTGTTGACGTTAGCGACACTGGGGTACCACTTCGACGTGTCTCCGGTGATCGTCGTCGCTGTCATTGTTGCTGTGGTGGTGTTGGGCGCCGTGATGACTGGAATTCTCCGTCCTCAGACCGTCCGCAATCCCTGGCGGTCTCGAACCGGTCCGATGCCCGGCAACGATCTGTCGGCTACGGGAATTCGCACCCAGGCGTTCTTCCGTACCGGCGACGACTCGTTCGTGGATGACCGACCGGAACCGGTCGACGAAGACATACCCGCTGGCGGACCGTTGTTCAATTCGATTTGCTATCGCCTTGGGCAGTCGTGGCACCTTCACGATATCAGCATTTCCGTCCGGGGCCATTGGCTGTCGGCCCACGTGGGCATTGACGCTACGATCCTGTTTGAACTTGCGCTTGTTGAATTTGACGACGGATGGATGTTCGTTGTTGAACCCACCAAAGAAGCCACGGCTGAACGCGTCCGGGAATTCGTCCGAGACGCTCATGACATCATTCGAAACATCCCGGACGTCCACGACATTCGTTGGTTCAAGAGCGAGCACCAGTTTCCCTGCGGCGTCTTCCACGAGGGAGAATTTGAACACGGGACGCCAAGTCCATGCGATTTGGACAATGCACCCGAAGCCGCCACCTAATCGGGTAGCCGGCCGGCGGTTCCTGCCGCCCCACCGCATGCAGGTCCGCCGCCCCAACTTCCAGGCGTTTTGAAGTGGAAGGGGCACGGGGGCGCTTGGCCGTGGCCCTTGCCGGGTGGTACAATGCGGCGAGTGGCCGGGCAGGTCCGGCTGGAGAATTACAACGTTACGACCCGTACTCTGGCGGGCTGGTGGCCCACATGAGTCCGTGGCAGTGCGGGCCTGATCGGTGATGGTGGCCGGTGCGGTGGCGGCGCAAAGTCGCGGCGGGATGGCCGGCCCAAATGGCGCCGGTGTGGTGCCGACCGCGGCGTGTTGGAGGCAGATGACCCGTGGCGTGGCAAGCCTCGATGGTGATGGAAGCGAAATCCGCCCGCCGCGTCACCCGCGGCCGGATGGCGACGGGCTCTTGCCACTGCCAATGGGCTCGTAACAGGTATATGTTGCAATCGAGCGGCGTTTAGGTCTAGGGCAATGGTTGCTCTGTCCGTCGCCGCCGATTGAACATTGGTCGTTCTGCCAAACGGAAGTGCCTTCAGGCGTCGAGCAGCAGCAAGAGGATTTATGCATCGTGAGAATCGCACGAGTCGACTGTATGATTGGCCGTGGTACGTCTGGCTTGTTCTAGCCGCTGTGGCTACTCTGACTCTTGTGTTTCCAGGAAGGTCGGGCCTGCGTGCGAAATCGAGTTACGAGTTCGTTTCCGGCCGAGTCTTACGATTCGCAAGCGAGATACGAAATTCCAAAGGTGGAAGACGGTACTACGTTGTTGTGGAGGTCGAAGGCGGGGAGCGTGAACTCTCGCTCAAGGGATACTTTCCAGAACGAATTCGAAGCCTCCAGCCGGGTGATACAATTCAAGCGTTTGTGAACGGTACGCACGTAGTGGAACTGCGTTCTTCGCGAGGAATTGGATTCACGTACGACGAGCACGCTGTTAAGCTTCAAGAGGACAACAAGACGGGTCGAATTATCGCCGTAGCCGGTACTGTGTTCTTCTGGGTCGGCACGGGGCTAGCCTTCGCGTTCAGACGCGATCGCTCGAATCGTAATCCATCGTAGTGACGGATTCCTCAGACGTCCGCGACACCGGTCAAGTCGAACACTTTGGCAGAATCGGGTAGCCGGGCGGGTTTCCCCCCATCTGGTACGCAAGCCCGCCTGCGTCGGCTTCCGGGCATTTTGAGATTGGAAGGGGCAGGGGCCGCGGTGTTGTGGCCCGTGCCGGGTGGTACAATGCGGCGTGTGGTCGGGCAGGTCCGGCCGGGAATTAGGAGATTTACGTGTGCGGAGAAGGCTGCGGTGGGCCCTCAGACGGTCGGCGTGCGACGACTCATCGATGCGAGCAAGGGCGAGGTCGTTACTCGTTCCTGGAGATGTTCGTGGCGACCGCGATTGCGATCGCGATTTTCATCGCCGTTCTTCCATCCGTCAGTGCGGCGCGCCGCCTTCCGCACAAACATGGGCCGGGCACATACGCTCGGCCAACGCACGACGCAATTGACGCACTGATCCGGCGTCTTCCAACATCGTGCTTCCGGATCGGTGTGGTGTCACTGGCGGTCGCGACGGTCGTCGCGGGCAGTGTACCGCTCTTCCGCGGCTTCGTGCGTAGGCGTCCGAAGCGGTGCCAGTTCCGGGCATCGGGCGCTCAATCGGCCCAGGAGGCCGACAACCCCTATCAGCCACCAGGCGCGTGACAGCCTTCAACGACGCGGTCGGAGGCGCCAAGTGAAAAGGCCAACTTCAGATCTGTCCAGGAGGCCGAACACCTTGTAGGATGATTGCGTCACTGGCGGCGAGCAGTGACGCTGGTCGTTCGTCGGACATGCCGCCCGTAGATTTGTGGAGTCGCTTCCGCACATGTTGTCGAAACGAATCGCTCTCATCGCACTGTCCGCTACGGTATTGGTGGCGATCGCGGTATTCACGGATTGGTATTATCCGCGAACCGTTGAAAACGCTGCACAGCTGGATGATTACGTGGGACATCGGATCGCCCTGAAAGCCGCCTTCGACGGCGACAACAAGGAGTATGATCTCCTCTATTTCGACGGCGTGCCCCTTCCAGTCGATCACGTGAACGGGAGCTTTGAATGGCCAAAGACCGGGCAAACGATTTACGTGACGGGACGGCTTGAACGAAACGAGTCCGTTCCTGTCAACAGTGCGTACGTGATACGTGATGCACGCTGGCAAATCCTGAACTAACGTGCTAGAATCACACGAGTCAAGAGTTTGCCCGACGAACCATTGATCGGGATGGGGCCTCGGATGGCTTCTGGGCCTCCCACACAATCCGGCAGGCGGGTCCGGCAGTCGCGGCTTGCGTGCGTTTTGAAGTGGAGGGGGCAGGGACCGCCAACCCGTTACAAATGGTGTTCGAGTGATGGCGATGAGCGACTCTGATTTTGAGACATGGGGACGCTTGCGTCGCATGGGAAGCGTCCGCTTCGTTCTCGGAATCGGATGCATTGGATTTGGCGTTCCGTTCGCGATCCTATTTTCGTTATTGTTCTGCCTGGCAATCTGGGCGATGGGTGACCCAAGTCCGCCCCTCTGGTGGTTCGTGCTGACAGCCGCACTGAGCCTGCTCGGGGGCCTAGCTTTTGGATTCTGGCAGTGGTACACAACCGAGAGGGCTTACCAGCGGCGGGCATCTTCCGGCACACCTGCCGAACCCGCGGGCGAGTAACGTGGTGGGGTCTTCAGGTTCTGATCATAATCACGATCATCGCGGCCGCGATGTTCTTGCCCGGGATGTACTTCCGGGGAAAGGCATCCGGTATCGCTAGACGCCACCAACACCTCGCGCAAGCGATCTGCAATTTTCGTGCGAAAACAGGCTTGCTTCCCTACGAACTTGAAGATCTCGCGGCGCATGATCAATCGCCGATCCCAAGCAATGTTCACTACCGGCACGGCACTTTGTATATTCGGGCCGGTGTGCCTCGCGTGTCCTATATCTTCGGCGACGATTTTGAAGGGTGGACGTGCCAGTTTGGTCGACTCTCCATCCCGGCGGTGAAGCCTACTGTCGATTCCGCTTCTGGTGAACAACGCGTCAGTGCTGCGCTGGCCGAGTACGACCGGCGTATCCGAGTCTACAAAAATGACCAATGGCACCGCAGCTACAAGATGGCGCTGCTGGCGGCATTGGACAGAAACACCGACGTTTATAATGAATGCGAGGATGCAGCAAAGGTACATCCAGACTGGTGGAGAGCGCAGTTCGGCATGGCACAGTATGCGTCCAAAGAGCGAGCTGAGATCGCCGAAAAACGATTTCGGCAATGGGTCGAAAGCTCGCCCGGATTTGTGCATTACTGGTATCTTGCGAAGTACTATCGCAATCTTGGGCGATCGAACGATGCGGTGCTTGCCCTGACCGAAGCCGCAAGATATCCGTTGGAGCAAATCGATGACGATGAAACTTGGGTACCCCACGCGTTTGCATTCGACGCTGCCACCTTTGCCTGCACACAAAAACAGCCCGACTTGGTGCTGGCGATTACGGACGCATGGTCAAAGCCCAGAGGGGTTTACGACTACCAAAGTCGTGACCTGCCCGCCTTTCGCGCTGCTGCACTTCTGGGGTTGGGACGTTTCCAGGCAGCAAAGGCCGAAGTCCACAAGGTTCTTGGAATGCGTGGAATATGGGCAGGAAATCTTGATTCACTCGAAGCGGCAATAAACACAAAAGACAAGATGTTTGTCTACGATCCCGGGTCACCGTATGAAGGGTTTTTCGATTGGTCACCCTTTCCGGAACCCGAGTTTGGTCGTGTGACAGAATGATGCACTTCGTTGCCATCGAGCCGCAATTTGAATCCCAAGTCAGATCTCGTACTCGTCCGGCGGCACGGTCAACCGGATGAACGGTGGGAGTCGATTCTGATTTACCGAACGTTCATTTATCTCCTGGCGGTGTTGGCGTTGGCCGGTGCCGGACTGTTGGCCTGCTGGTGGCTCGGTCTTCCCCGGCCCGTCGCTTCGTCAGCAGACCTCGCCGGCAACGCTGGTCATCTTGTGTCATTTGTCGCGACCTACGATCAAAACGGCAAAGAAATCGATCTTGTTTATCTTGATGGCGAACCGATTATTTTTTCTCATCGAACGGGTGAGCATCCCTGGCCCAAGACAGGCCAGAGAATTCGTGTGGTGGGTAGACTTGAACAACGAACGTACTATGGCAACCCGCAAATCAAGTTCCTGCTACGTGACGCGCGTTGGGTGCCTGACGACTCGTAGGGTTTCAACTTTGATTGGGTAGCCGGGGGCCCCCGCCCAGCCCCCACACCAATCGGCCTGCCGGTGCGGGCACCATCAGCTTCCGGGCGTTTTGAAGTGGAAAGGGCAGGGACCACGTCCTCGACATCCTTGCTGTGTGGTACAATGCGGCGAGTGGCCGGGCAGGGGGCGGCCGGAGAACGGCAGAGTCATAGACGTTAACCGCTGGTGCAAACATGGACCACGTTCAGTTCTTCCAAGCCGCTGGCACTGGGGACGTTGCCGCAGTAATCTCGCTCATCGAGCGTGGCGCGGACCCAAATTGGATCGTTCCGCAAGTCGGTCATACCCCACTGTACAATGCGTGCGTTTCCAACCGACCACAAGTGGTTCGGGCTCTGATCACGCTCGGTGCCAATCCCAACCTGAGGATGAACTATCATTCGCCCGTTGATGGACGCAGGGAAAACGGAGTTGTGGCGTTAATGTTCGCGCGATCACCGGAAGTGGTTGTGGCGTTGGTCGCCGCCGGGGCAGACGTGAATGCCGCCGATGAAGATGGCCTAACGTCGCTGATTCGTGCGGCCTATTGGGGCAAGAGAGATGTCGTCAAGGCATTGTTGGATGCCGGTGCCGACGCGGCACTCAAAACCAAAAGTGGTCGCAGCGCTAAAGATGTCGCTGCGAGTCGGATCGACGAATACCGCTCGTGGGCTGCCGGGCCAAATAATGAGGTGGTAGCTCAGCGCATCAAGGTGTTTGAGGACGTGATTGAATTGCTTGAATCGTGTCTTAAACCCGATTGAGGTACGATCCTCGCAATGGCGGTTGTTGTTTCAAGTGACCGATAGCGAGATTGGCGAAGCTGGTACGAGAGCACATGGGAATCGTCGTCCAACAGGTCACCTTCGATGACCGCGTCCCAGAGGCCGCTCGCGTAGGCGACATGCTGACGCAGATGATTGGGCTCCCCGTCACCGTGAGCGAGTCCGATTCGGAGGTCCGCGGCAAACTCTTCGAGTTGCACGCGCGCTTGGCATTCTCGCGTTTTCCGAACGATTCCATCAAACTGACCGCCTACTGGCCGGGCGCCGTCAAAGAACATCTCCAGCTCGCTGGCATCGCAGCGTTTCCGTTTGCGAACGCCGTCCAAGGCATGAACGAGGCTCCTGGTACGCAAGCTGTCTACGTGACTGGATACCTCGGCCACGAGCCCACCTTGCTCTTCGCAACGGTGCTCGCGCTCGTGGCCCTCGGCGGGCGCCCCTGCACGTCGGTGCCGGAGGCGATACGCCGCGAGTATGCCGTCCGGATTTCTGTAACAGAACTGGATCGGCGACATCGGACGTTTCGCCGACAACAGCGACTGGCGTGGCTTCTGGGTGTTATCTCGTTTCCGATTCTCGTCCCGATGTGGTTCCTGTCGCTTGGGTGGGGACTGGCCACGCTTCCGTGGCGCATCGGGAAGGCTTGCCGATGGTACAAGAGCCACGGCACCGATCAATAAGGACTTCTGATGTCGCCCCCCATCCGTGCAGTTTTTCAACGATTTCGTGCTCTCCCCCTGTCGGACGGGTGATTGCCGTGTCTCTGTTTGCACGTTTTCCAATTTCGAAGAGGGTTAGGCCAACACAACTTGACCTGGGAAACAGAACTAGCGACCTGCCCAGGGGTTAACACTCAAAGTCGAGGCTAGACGCCCCGGCTTTTTTCGTTGAATCCCCAGTTCCCGCAACGGGTTACGATCAGGGGGCTGTCTCGGCATCGCGTCTCCGGTTCGGAAGTAGAGACATCCAAACTAACCCATCATTGGGTCTGAATCCGCCTCCGAGTCCCCAAACTCTCGGATTGTCCCTCCGGAGGGCCGGTTTGGCGTTAGGAGATGGTTGTGCTCCCTAAGGGAGTCCAATCGTATCGTCTGGCTCGGTGCAGGCCCAACCGTCTTCAAACAAGAAATCACGCTGCGGATCGTGCCCATGAGCGGCTGCCGCACGCCTTCCGTGCCTGTCGGCGGCCAGCAGAATTCGGCCGGTTTGGTCGAGATGGTTGAGGGAAATGAGCGGGGATTGATGGTCAGAAATTTGGGCCGCGCGGATCTGGCTCGCACAGAATTGCTGGCGTGTTGCGGTTGAGGGATTAAGGTAGAGAGAGGAAACAAGCAGCGTTAATGGGGGCGCTGCAAGGCAGCCAGAGAAAGAATCGCCTCGGGCGGAAGTAACGAGCTTCCGTCCGAGGCTTGACCTGTCGGGAGCAAGACCTCCCTTGGGCCCACTTCACCATACGTCATCCAGACCGGGGTTTCAAGATCCGCCCTGCCAGCCGCGGGTTCGCCGGTGTTTGTTGGCAGGTTGTGGATGTTCTTTTCGGCCCTGCTGTGCGCGGAAGTATTACTGCAGTCCCGAATGCCGAGCCAAGGCGCGGGCGTGGTCCCAGCAGCAATCGCAAGAGAAGTATCGGGCCAGCGAGCAGGGGTGTGCTTGCCGACGGGAGCAGTCGCGGCGTTACCGGGAACGTTGTCGGCAGGAGTGCGCCGCAGCGAAAAATGGTGTTGGGGGCCGTCCCGCGAGGGCGCGCGTGGGTCATCAGCATCCGCCCCGAGGCCGAAAAATTTGCCTCGTCAGCAGAATTCGTGGGTGAAGTCGGGTTCAGGAAGATGGCCAAGTTGATGATATAACGCGGTTTCGATTCCCTCAAACGTGCGAAAGCCGAAGGCTTTTCTCATGGTCAGTTTAGCTTTGAGGTTCAACCCCTCAACCGCACCGGCAGAAATCTCTCCACGAGCCTCGAACCAGTTCATCAGGAGAGGCTCATGCTCCCGTAGGGAACGAGCGACCTTTTTCATCGGCTCCAGGCCGCTCCGCATCGTCCGGCTACACCACTCGCGAAGGAACTTGCGGGCCCACGGCACCGACTGGTAGGTCCAGAACCGCTGGAAGTCTTCCCGTGACAAGTAGGCACGCACCGTCTTGAGGTTGTACTGGAGCACCTCGCGCAGCTTGACGGTCTGCCTGGACGTCAGGTTCTCCTTCCGTTTCAGCAAACACCACCGTGAGTGGGTCAGTACCGGTTCGTATCCATCGGCTTTCAGGCGTCGGGCTTCGCCGGCGCGGATTTCGTCGATGGCTTTGTTCATCTTCGCCATGATGTGGTAGCGATCCAAGATGTTCAGGGCATGGCCGGCCCGCGCACGGATCACGTCCAAGTAGGGCTTCCACATGTCGCTGCAGACGAACTTCAACGTGGGCAGGATCTCGTCGCCGTACAAGTCGAAGAAGGACTCCAGACACGCTGTCGTCCGATTCTGGCCTACCCACAGAAGGCGGCGGATCTGGCCATCGACTTGGTACACCAAGGTCAGATAACGATGCCCGCGTTGGTACTGAATTTCATCGATCCCCACTGCCTCGACCCCGCGTAAATCCCGGTGAACGACGCCCCATTCAACGGCATAACGCACGCAGCGATACACCGTGTCCCAACTGGTGTGAAAGACATCGGCCACCTCCTGCCAGGACAGCCGCTTCGCCCAGCGGGCGAGAAACCAACGGTAGCTCTTCGTTTGCCGATGCTTGCCTTGACTCCAAGGCACCTGCTCGGCCACGACCCCGCAGTCGGGGCAATTGACCCGGCGAAGCGCATAGACGAACAACACGGGGATTTGCCACAACGGCACAAACTCCCAGGTCCGTTCCGGCAACCGATCGTAGCCGGGGCGGACCCGCTCGCAGCCAGAACAAATCGGCCGACCGTTGGCACGTGGTTCGATCTGCACCCGCAGTTTCCGCACCGAACTGGACTTATCCCAACTCACATGTTTGTAAACGAAGGACTTGTAAGGCTCGACGAAATTTAGGATAACTTGTAATTGCATCCTCGTTCGCTCCTGGGACAGAGTGATTGTTGTTAACCACTTCTTACCAGGAGGCCGAACGAGGGTGTATGCCCCTTGACAACCGCTGACCAAATGTCTCCCAAAACGATGCCCTCAAGATCATGCGCCGCCTCGACCCCGTGTCCCAAGCCGCCTCGTCTGCTATAATCGCCTTCGGCCTGGGCGGAGGATAGGGCTCTGCTGGGAAGCAACCCGAGCGCCGTACCAGGGGCTGGAGGCAAGTAGGGGGACGGCTCGGCCGCCCCCGCTTGCCCAATCACCACCCCCACAGCCATCCCAAGGGCCAACTTGCCTCCAGCACTAAGGCGCAAAATCCCAGGGGGTTTGGGGGACTGGTCCCCCATCATAGCCAAGACTGTCTTCAGTCCGATTTCTTCCTGTTTTCTGGTCGTTTTCACCCACGAATTCTGCGGACGAGCCAAAAATTTGTTGTCACCGGCCGGGTTGTTACAACCGGTTCGTGCGGACCCCACGTTCGCCTCTTCAGGGCTTCTGTAGCCCGTTGTGCCGCCAAGAGTTCCGTCGTGCTCGGGCGTTGGATGAGCGCTGGCAGCCGGGTTGTGCGGGATGTCCCCGGGAATGCTTCGTAGACCGTCTGCCGGTGGGCCGCGAAGGCGAAGATCCGTGCTCATTATAGACGCGATTCGGAGTCGCCTTATCTTGGAAGAGCGTCACGGAGGGCCCGCGGCGGAGAAGTACCGGATCCAGTTTGCAGGTTCAGGGGAGAGGCTTTTTTCAGCTCGAGGGAGAGGCGGCGATGCGTGACTGGTCGCGCGGTGAAATCCAGTTTTTTGCGTTGGAGCGGTTCGACGAGCGTTACGGCTGCTACCGCCTGCCGGCGCGCGAAGCCGAAGCGGACATGGTCTCGTCGTTGCGGCAGTTCGGTCAGCTTTCTCCGGTCGTCTGCCGTTGGCAGGAGGAAACGCCGAGCCTGATCGACGGCTTTCGGCGGTTGCATGCGGCCCGGCAGATCGCCGGGTTGGGCGGGCTGACCACGCGGCTGATCGAGATCGACGACCGGGAGGCGAAAGTGGCGATGTACCGGTTGAACCTGGTCGGGCGGCGGGTGCATGTACTGGAGGAGGCTTGGCTGGTCTACGCCTTGGTTCGGGAAGACGGGCTGTCGCAGTTGGAGGTGGCGCAGCTGATGGGCCGGCACAAGAGCTGGGTCTGTCGGAGGTTGGCCTTGTTGGAGAAGTTGGCAGCCCCGGTGCGGCAGGACTTGCAGCTGGGGCTGTTGTCGCCGACAGCCGCCCGGTCGTTGACGCAGTTGCCCGCGGGCAACCAAGAAGAAGTCCTGGAAGCGGTGCGGCGGGAATCGTTGACGGCCGCCGAAGTGCGCGACGTGGTGGACTTGCTGTTGTCCAGCAGCACGCGGGAGCAGAAGGAATTCGTGCTGGAAAAGCCTCGCCAGGCGTTGTCTCAGGCCCGCGGCGGGCCGACGCGTTCGTGGGATCCCCGGCTGAGTACGGCGGGGAACCGGGTGGCGCGGAAGCTGGCTGGCTTGTTGGACTACTTGGCGGGGATGGAGAACTGGTTGCGTCATCGGGGGCGTGGCGAGCTGTCGCTGTGTGACGCGGGAATTCTGTCACCGGGCTTCGAGCGTTTGGCTCGGGACAGCCGCGTGGTGGGAGAACTGGCAGACGATCTTGTGCAGGAGATGAAGCTGAAATGAGCGAAAACACCATCAATGAAATTGTGCGTTTATGGCATAGCGGGAGTTCACGGCGGCGGATCGCGCAGCAGCTGGGGATCTCGCGGCATCAAGTCGAGAAGGTCCTGGCCGCGCATCAGCGAGGGCGCAGCGAGGGCACGACGGCGGATCAGCTGCCGCGTGCCAAGCGGCGTCGGGCCCGTTCGCTGGACAAGTACGAGCTGTTGCTGGCGCAGTTGTTGAAACGCTATCCGGATATCACGGCGGTGCGGGCGCACGAAGAGTTGCAGAAGCTGGGATTCCGTGGCAGTTACAACGCGGTCAAACGGGGCTTGCGGGAACTGCGTCCGGTCCCCGGTCCCGAACGGGTACAGCGATTCGAGACGGCCCCGGGCGAGCAGGCGCAGATGGACTATTCGACGTACACGCTGCCGTTTACGCGGGAGGGCCCGCGTCGCGTGCATCTGTTCAGTTACGTGTTGGGATACTCGCGGCGGCAGTATCTGCGGTTCGTCGAGTCGCAGGATTTCGCGACCACGGTCCGCGAGCACGTGCGGGCGTTTACGCACTTGGGCGGTGTGGCCGCCACGTGCTTGTACGACAACATGAAGGTCGTGGTGACCCGCTACGACGGCGACGAGCCGGTGTACAACACGCGGTTCTTGGCGTTCGCCACGTACTACGGTTACCGGCCATGGGCCTGCCGGCCTCGGCGGGGTCAGACGAAGGGGAAAGTGGAACGGCCGTTCGACTACGTGGAAAAGAACTTGCTCAACGGCCGCACGTTCAGCTCGCTGGAACACCTGAACGAAGTCACGCAGTGGTGGTTGGAACACGTCGCCGACGCGCGGACTCATCGCGAGACGAAGCAAAGTCCGCGGGACCGCCACCAGCTGGAACTGCCGTATCTGATTCCCCTGCCGGCCCAGGCCTACGATACGGCGGAGGTGGTCTATCGTTGTGTCAACGGCGAGGGCCTGATCGTCTATTGTCAGAACTACTATTCGGTGCCCGACCGGTACCTGGGCCTGATGCTGCCGGTGCGCGTCACCGAAGCGGAAGTCATCATCTACGGGCCGCACGTGGAGGAGATCGCCCGCCATCCGCGCTGGTCCCGCGAGGTCGCCGGTCAAACCAGCCGCCTTGCGGAGCACGCGCAGAAGCCGGACGAGGCCCGCCAAACGGAGACGCTGCAACAGCGATACGCCGAACTGGGCGAAGGGGCCGCGAGGTTCTTGGCAGGCCTGCTGCGCCGTCGCCGGTACGGCAAAGATGAGGCCCAGAAGATCCTCAGCCTGTTGGAAATGTACTCCCGCCGGGACCTGCTGGCGGCGTTGGAACGGGCGGCTCGGTACGGCGCTTACTCGCGCTCGGCCATCGAGCGGATTCTGGCCGTGACCGCGACCCCCAAGACGAGCTCGGACAAGCTCGCTGAGGAAGAAACCCGTCAGCTCCGCTTGCTGCTGGGCGAGGAGCCGATCCGGCCGCGGACCGGCAAAGAGTATGGTGACCTGTTCCGCAACTTACCTTCGGAGCCCCATCCCGATGAAACCCCGACCGACGAACCACCCCCACCGTCCGACGAACCCTTCTGAGACGCTGCCGGCGCAGATCCTGGAACACTTGGCGGCGTTGAAGGTCTCGTTCTCTCGGGAGCAGCTGGACCACGTTCTGCATCAAGCGGAGCAAAACTCCTGGTCCTACTTGGAACTTCTCGAAGCGTTCCTCAGTCCGCCGGCGCAGAGCCGGCGGGAACGGTCCGTGGAACACCGGATTCGCACGGCTCGCTTCCCCGGAACGCACACCTTGGAGCAGTTCGATTGGGCGTTCAACGCCGCTGCGATCGACCGCCTGCAAATCGAAGAACTGGCCACCGGCGACTTCATCCGCCGCAAGGACAACCTGCTGATGGTGGGAAATAGCGGCGTCGGCAAGACGCACCTCATGGAAGGGATCGGACGCCGCGCGTGTGTCTTGGGATACCGGGTCCGATACAGCCTCAGCGAAGAGATGCTGGCCGAATTGGGGGCCTCGCTGGCCGATGGCACGACCCTGCAATGCGTCCGCGACTATCTCCGGCCGGAGCTGTTGATCATCGATGGCTTCGGTTTCGATCGGATCGAGCGGGAACAAAGCCCTCAGGCCCTGAACCTGCTGTACAAGGTCATCGACCGACGAAACACGAAGTATTCGACCGCCCTGATTACCAATGTCGAGTTCGACGAGTGGAACCAGTACCTGAGCGACGGGCCGATGGTGATGGCGTTGCTGGACCGGCTCTTCGACCGAGCGATCATCCTGCGGATCGACGGCAAGTCGTATCGCGCCCACCGGGCGCGGCGGCTGCCGCCGCCCGGCCCGAAAACGCCACGGTCCTCTTCGTCTGCTGCCAAAGCGAAACGGTGACTACAACGATGCCTGGAATCGACTTCACTGCCGTTCGTGCTCAGGCCTCTCTTCAGGACGTGCTGCAGCTGCTGCACTTCCAGCCGGTTCGACGTCGGGGTCACAAGCTCCGTGGCCCCTGCCCGCTGTGTCCCAGTTCCGACCCGCAGGCGTTCGCCGCGGACCTGAGCACCAACCGCTACTGCTGCTTCTCATGCCGTCGCAAGGGAAATCAACTGGATCTTTGGGCTGCCTTCCGCAGCCTCCGCTTCTACGACGGCGTCGAAGATCTGTGCCATCAGCTTGGGCTCGAAGTCCCCCGCGTTCACCGCTGGTAACGCCGGCCACAACCGCAGCCCTACCTCCGCCTTCTGTCCTCCCCCCATTGCACAATCCCAGTCCCCTCAAGCAACCTTCTATCTGACCGATTCTCGTGGCCAAAATGGCTCAATTCTTAATGGCCGCCGATATCCGTGCCCCGCGTTGCGTCCCCTGGACCGCTGCAAATCCGTCCGCTGTGGATGCCCCCGTCGCCATCTTCCATCCCGTCGATGAACCGCCATGCCCGATTCAAGCCCCTGCCTTGGAGCGTTCCGTTTTCGCCTACGGTTACCCGGATCTGCTACTGTGCGGAGACGTTCCCCCCAAGTTCCCGTTTCAAGACAAATTGTGCCTGTTTGTTCGTCGCGGTTCCGCGGGCCAGACTCTGTTCGAGTTCTGGCATCCTGAGCGACGACTTGAGTTGTTTCCGCAGGGCGGCCAACCCCAGTCCTTTGTTGAGGTCTTCGACGTGAGCCACCAGCTACTGGGGCGCGGCGTCTCGGCGCGATGGCTTATCTCACCTGGTACTCGATCCCTGGGGGGCCGTTCGGCGATGACCTCGATTCGCCAATAGATGGTTCTCCGCCACCTTGAGGTCGCTCGGCGTGAACGCCAACGGCGTTACGGCGTTTATTGAGACTCTGGCCCAACCGCTCCTATGAGGCTGGAATCGAATCGCCGCTGTGGGAGTTGGTGTTTACGGGACGTACAGCCGCCCGGTCCCACGCAGGTTCTCCAGGTCCAACAGATACTCCAGCACTTGGGCAGCCACACGCTGTGCATAGTCGCGGTCCCGCAACAACCGGTCGGGATCGCCGATGGTTATGACCGGAAGACTGCGGGCCGTGCCTAGCGAGGCGATGGCGGCTTCGAGCGAGTCAGCCCCTTCCGCATTGCGGTTGCCCGTCAGCAACACGATCTCGTGTGCCTGACAGACTTCCCAGAGGTCGGTGTCCGATGTATCGGGAGCGATTCCCAGCCGCTCGAACGATTCCAAGTCACACCCGATCCCTCGCCAGACATCACCCCACGCCGAGGACGACCAGATCGTGAGGAGTACCTGGAGGTGCCCTTCCACATTGTGGTCAGCCATTACCCTGGGCATCGTGCTCCTCGGTCGACGGGCGACTGTGGACCTCGGCCAGTCGGCGTTCGGCGGCGTGACGACAACGGTCGACTTTGGCCTGGACATCCGGCGGGTAGCGATAGCTGCGATGCCGTTCGAGGATGCTCTGGTACTCGGCCTCGACCACTTCCCGATGCGTTTCGATATAGTCGATCGCCGCCTGAACGTCGCGTGACGACAGCCGAAACAGCGCCGCGATGCGGTCACGATGCCAGCCGTGCTTCAGGTAGTCCATCACGTCGAAGACGGTGATTCGCGTTCCGGCGATCTCCGGCCCGCGTCCGCGGTTGACGATCAGGTCGGTGTCGGTAGTCACCTGCATGGTAGTTCTCCTGTGGCGTGCTGCATTGTATTCTAGCCGTTAGCGGGCGAAAGTGCCACGGCAACCGCCGCCACAGCAGCCGCCGCCACGGGGCTGAACAAGGGCTGCCCCGACAAGGGGAATCGGCCGAATAGTGCAGTCCATCCAACCGCCGAGTGGTCCCTGGGACGGCTCATTTTTCCTCAGCTGCATTTTGATTCGAGACTCCGGAGTTGTCCGCCTTCGTTGCCGGGCCGTCCAGCAACAGGTCGCCGCGGCCTTGGAGCATGTCAGACCATTCCGGCCCCCAATCTGCCGTGTAATGAACATGCGATCATTACCGGTAGAACAGGGACCATTCAAAGCGAGTGCGGGCCTCACAACCTCAACTCCAATCGCAAAATAAAAAGCGACCCAGGGGTTAACAAACGAAGCCGAGGCCAAAAGCTTCGGCTTTTTTAGTTTTAACGCCAGTTCCCGCAATACTTTACGACGACCGGCTATCTCGCCACCCGTCTCTCTGGTTCGCCAGGAGAGACATCCGGCCAACCCCCTCGTCTGGCAAAATCGGCCGCAAAAACGCCCGTGTCTCGGAAGGCTCTTTTCTGGGTTATGGGAGTTGTCCGGCTCCCTATAGGGAATCGGAAAGTGGTTTCCGGCTCGCTAAGCGGGCCGGATACGAAATGACTGGCGGGTTATGGGGCGAGGGCTGACGTGTGGGCGAGAGGGGGCACTACGCAACCAAGTCCAGATCGCCACGGTATCCACCACCGCCCCTGCTGGTTCCGCTCGGAACTCCGCTCATCGGTCGGCTGCCGCCGAAGAATGTTGTCATTGAGGCAAGGAAACTGCCCTCGCGAGGCGGAAGCCGAGGATCTCGCTTCGGAAGGCGCGGGCGTACCAGTTGCGGTACGACGCCTGGGCGCGGAACGCGTCGCCGTTCCAACAGCCGCCCCGGAACACCCGGCCCAAGCCCCTCTCCGGCCCCGTGGGATCCTCCAGCGGTGACGTGCCATAATAGTCTGCCGCCCACCAATCCTGACACCACTCCCACACGTTGCCATGCATGTCGTACAGACCCCACGCGTTCGGCGTCTTCTCACACACCGGATGCGTCTTTCCTCCCGCGTTCGCATTGTACCATGCGACCTCTTTCAAGCCTGTCTCATCGTCACCTGAATACCACGTCGTAGTCGTCCCGGAGCGGCACGCGTACTCCCACAATGCTACCTTGACACCCGCTAGACACCCTTTTTTACGGCATGGAAAATAATTCCTTCCGGTGGCTTGACACCTTTTCCGAAACCCGCTACGCTATGGACTGCTGAAAAAGTGACGCCCGACAGCTTGCGACTGCCGGGCGTCTGGAACCTACCTAACCCTTTGACTGGAGGTAAGCCCCGTGAGCAAGTCTACCCGCAAAACGTGTGTGGAAAAGCCCCGTCCGGATTTTCCGTTGTTCCCCCATGACAAGCACCATCCAGACCGGGCGCGCTGGGCAAAAAAGGTGCGTGGCAACCTCATCTATTTTGGCAAGGTCTGCGAAGATCCCAAGGGCGAAGCTGCCCTACAGAAGTGGCTTGACCAGCGAGACGACCTGCTTGCCGGACGCAAGCCCCGCAGCAAGTCGGACCTGTTGACCGTGGGCGACCTAATCAACAAGTGGCTTGACGCCAAGCAGGCACGGGTGAACACGGCCGAACTGAGCAGCCGGACGTGGGGCGAATACAAGGCGCTGGGAGCCGTCATCTTGTCCGTGGTTGATCGGAACCGATCGGCTGCGGATATGCAACCAGATGATTTTGCAACGCTGCGGAAAGTCTTTGCCGAGCGGTGGGGACCGGCGCGGCTGTCAACCGCTGTCATCGTCACCAGGTCTATCTGGCGCTGGGCTTACGAGCAAGGCATGATCCCGATCCCGCAGCGGTTCGGAAGCGACTTCTCCCGCCCATCCGCCAAGAAGCTGCGCGAGGTGCGGAACGGGCACGGGCCGCGAATGCTGACCGCTGAGCAGATCCGGGCGATACTCGACAAGGCGGACACCAACACCAGGGCAATGATCCTGCTGGGCATCAACGGCGGGCTTGGCAACACGGACGTGAGCTTGCTTCCAATCGCGGCCTTGGACCTGGACGGCGGGTGGCTGGATTATGCGAGGGCAAAGACTGCCATCCCGCGGCGGATCCCGTTGTGGCCGGAGACCGTCCAAGCGTTGCGGGAGGTGCTCGCCAAGCGACCCAAGCCACAAGCCGGGAACGAGGGGCTTGTCTTCCTCAACGCGGCGGGCGGCAACTATGTGAGCGGGCGCAGGGGTACAGCGATTTGGAAAGCCTTTTCCGCGGCGGCGGCGGCGGCTGGAGTCGAGGGGCGGACGTTCTACGATTTGCGGCGTGGGTTTCAAACGATTGCGGACGCTGCCAAGGATCCCGTGGCGGTGAGCGCGATCATGGGGCACGCGCCCCGTAGCGGCGACATGAGCGCAGTCTACCGGCAGGGGGTCAGTGATGACCGGCTGCGGGCGGTGGTCGATGTGGTTCGGGCGTGGCTTTTCGGTGCGGCGGCGGGCTGACCAGCAGCATCAGGCATCGACTGAGGCGGGCGTAACACCCCGCCTTTTTTCGTTTATCGACCCAACGCCCGGTTCTGGCACGTTTCCCGTAACACTGTTGCGACGTGGTAACCCTGTTTGAGGTATGAACTTTATTTCACTATTTTTTGCCAACTTCGCTTGACGGGGCTTATTAAGCCAGTTAAGATTTCGGCTGCGGGTAAAACCGCAACACTCCCGTCTGAGTGTGCAATGGGTCTGAGTCTGGTGCGTTGGCGGTCTGGTAGCCGCCATCGCGGGCATTATGCCCTACCTCGATTGACATGCGCTCTAACGCATGGAGTCAACCAGTGTCTACATCAGACCCGGCAGCCTCGTCTGCCAAGCCTCAAAGCCACCGTGAGTGGCTGACCATCCCGCAACTGGCCCGTGAGTATCACCTGGGCAGAGACAAGTGGCGCGGCTTTATCGTGCGCGGCGAACTGGCGGCAATCAACATCGCAAACGACCCGCACAGTCTTCGACCGCGATACATGGTTTCCCGCGCAGCGGTTGAAGCCTTCTTGGAATCGCGCCGCGTAGTTCCTCCCGCCCCCAAGCCGGTTCGGCGACGGGCTGACGCTGCAACACCTCGTTACGTCTGAAAGGGGTGCTGCCATGACCTTGAAACCAGAGCAAGTGCGCGCAATTTGCGACACGCGCGAACAATGCCCCTTGGACCTGAGCCCGTTGCAGACCGTCACGGCGACGCTGGCGACTGGCGACTATTCAGTCAAGGGACTGGAGCTTGTAGTTGCCATCGAACGGAAATCCTTGTCCGACCTGCTTGGATGCGTTGGACGCGAGCGTGCCAGATTTGACCGCGAAGTTCAGCGGTTGTTGGCGTACCCGGTTCGGTGTTTGGTTGTGGAAAGCACCTGGAGCGAAATCGAAGCCGGCAACTGGCGAGGCGAGGTTACACCCGCGGCGGCGCTGGGCAGCCTGCTGGGCTGGATAGCGGCCGGGCTGCCAGTCTTGATGTGCGGCGACCACCAGCGAGCCGGACGGTATGTGTCACGGCTGTTGTTCACTGCGGCGCGGCGGCGCTGGCGGGAGAATGAGCAGATGACGGCGCAAAAAAAAGCTCCCGCGCGCACACGCGGGAGCCAACCGTTTTTCGCGCCAGCCCCCCAGAGCTTAAAGGAGTTGACATGAGTAATCATAGCGAACCACCCGCCGCGGGTCAAGAGACAGCCGACTATGTTGTACAGGTAACACTCTCCGAACTGCGGATTCTCCGCGGCGACAGCCAAGCCGTGCATCTCTGGTGCATCCTACTCCGTTACGCAGACTGGCAGACCGGCAAGTGCCATCCGTCCAGATCCACACTCGCAACGGAAATGGGAGTCAGCACAGACACCGTGGATCGGATCCTATGTCGTCTAAGAAAAGTAAACCTGCTTGACCAAGCCAAGCGAAAGAAGGATAGCGGAGACTACACCTCTAATGAGTATACGCTAATCCGCCAAAGGGTATCCGCACCAGAGCGGCTACCACCCCCAGAAGGTAGCCGCACGGCTGCGGCTAGGGTAGCCGCTGATTTGCGGCTAGGGTGGCCGCAGGGCTGCGGAGGGGGTAGCCGCACGGCTGCGGCACAAACGAGTACCATTGGACGAGTACCAGAGAACGAGTACCAAGAAACGACGACGACGACTGGCGACGGCGGCATTTCTGAAAAAGAACTCATCAAGAAGCTTAGCGGCGACCCGTTTCTTCTCATCAAGGCGAAAGACGCGGTACAGACCGCTATCGCCAATGGATGCACACCAGCCGAGCTTGACGCCATCGCTGAACACTGGCGCCGGTCGAAGTTGTGGAACCGCAACCAACTATGCGCGAGGATCAAACGCGCGGGACCGGGAGAAGCACCACATACGCTGTGGTCTAAGCCTACGCTCCGTCCAAGCGGTACCGGTGACCCGGTGACTGATGCAATCAACGAAGAATTCAAGCGGCAGCAGGCAGACCCCCGCGGGACATTCGCAACTGCAAGATCCTACCTGGAAAAAATGAATGCCCTTTCCGGCAATGGAGACGACGAGTACGAACAACAAGCGACTTCGCGGGTTGCAAGTATCCCAACTGGTGGAACCCCAATTTACAACGCGGAAACCGGTGAAATCGTAATCAAAAAGGTATCGTGTTAACAGAAAGAGAGACGGTAATGGACAAGCACACTGAGCAATTCGACCGGCTGGCAAAACGGATCTTCGGAGAGAATGCCAGAGCAGAGACCAGCACGGGCACCCTGTTGGCACCAGGAGCCGTGACGATCCTCGTGGGTGATAAGTGCATCGGGGAAGCTGAGACGTTCGAGGGAGCACTACAGGCGGCTATGCGGGCAATGGGTACGGGACGGGAAAGAGGATGTTTGATTACAACATCGTAAAAGAAAACCTCAACCACTGACTTTTTTGCGGGGGCCGCGAGCCCCGTTCAACCCGCAGCCGACAGGCAGGGGTAGCAAGCGTTTGAGTAATACGCTTCCCGCGGCAGCAAAAACAGCGTAAACCATTATCGCGTATCGACTTAGGGCATAATAGGCTATGTCGGAAAACAGCCTGAAAACGGGTGTTTTTGGGGTGCTTATTGAGACTGACACCAGGTGTCGGGTGTCAAGGTCTATGACACCAGGGTGCTTGGAGTAGGGTTCGCAGACGAGAAAGGGAATCGACATGGTACGTACCACGAGACAGCCGGGCGCGCAGCCGGGCAACCAAAATCGAGTAAGCCACGGGTTGCGGGCGTCTGGGCTTCCAGCATCGGCAAGCTACCTGGAAGGCCAACTTCGCGCCTTCAGATCCTACGTTCGCGCCGAGCTTGCGGCCCGCGGTGTTGACGTGGGCGTCTACCACGAGGCGTTGTTACAGTCTGCCGTGAGGCATGAAACACGCGCCCTACTTGCGGCAAAGTGGCTGCGGGACCAGGAAGCCGACTTAACCATAGAGCAGCGTCTGAGCCTCATGGCTGCGGTATCGTCGGCAACCGACAGCCGGGACAAGTGCTTAGATCGGGCCGGACTGTCCAAAGACGTGAGCGGCAGCATCATCGACATGCTCTATGCTCCGAGCCCTTCGCGAGACGGGGGCGCCAGCGAGCGCACAACGGGCAATGCGACTTCCGAGCCATCCCAAGAGCCGGACGCGATACAGGGCACGCCAGAGCCCTCTAACGCGGTCACCCTACCACCAGAGGGGACAGAGGAATAGAGAAACTTTATTCCTACATCGTAAAACATTATCGACAAGGGAGGGTAGCAAAATGGAACTGACACAAGCGTACAGAATCTTGTCCCAAGCAGCATCATCGGGGCGGGTACGTGGTTGGCCCGTGGCGTTGAGGCTGTCACCAGACGGGCCGGAGCAGATGACCGCATTGGCACACCTTGCCGGGTTGGATGAGTGCGACAGCTTGGATGAGGTGACAGAGGCGGCGCTACAGGGCGAGTGGCTACGCGACATCGGGACGGCTTGGCGGGCACGATATTGGCAGGCGTTGGAAGATGTGTCGGCAGCGTTGGACGCGGAATTGTGCGATTCTGCTTGACAGGGATTTCGGGAATCGCTATCGTCACGATAACGCACGGCAAAAGCCGTCGCTGAGATTCCCCGTCTGGTCTCTTAGTGTTCGTGGGTAGGGAGTTTCCGCGCCGGCTTTTTTCGTTATTGCGACGTTGCAATGGACTTGCGTACATTACAGACCGATCCCGCCGCTTTCCGCCGATCGTTGAACATCGACGCCGACGGCTCCCCGCGCCGGCTGGGCGAATGCCTTGACCCCTGGCAGGCTGCGGACTTCGAAGCGTTGGATCCCGCTTGGCGTTCTGTAGCCGGGCAATCTGTAGGCGACGTTGTACGGCGCGGGTGGCTCGAAAGACCGCGCGGGCATTCGAAAACGAGCGACATAGCTTGTTCGGTCTGCTTTGCTCTATTCGCCAGCAGGCGGGCTATCCGCGGCGTTTGTGCGGCTGGTGACCAGGATCAAGCCGGGCTGTTGAAGGACGCTGTGAGCAGCCTACTGCGCGAGAATCCGTGGTTGGGCAGCATCCTCAGTGTTCAGGCGAGCAGGATCATCAACCGACACACCTCGTCCGAACTGGAGATCCTGACCAGCGACGCGCCAACGTCCTACGGTCTGCTGGTTGACTTCATCGTGGCGGATGAAATTTGCCATTGGCGTAAGCGCGATTTGTGGGATTCTCTTCTATCATCGGCAGCTAAACGAGCGAACTGCCTTCTGTTGGTAATCAGCAACGCGGGATTCAAAGATTCTTGGCAATGGGAAACGAGAGAGGCAATCCGCCAAGATCCATCATGGTATTTCAGCCGCTTGGAAGGACCACGGGCGAGCTGGATTGACGGTCACCGACTTGGCGAGCAACGGCGACTGTTGCCGAGGGTGGCATACGAGCGACTGTGGCATAACGTCTGGACATCAGGCAGCGGCGACGCCTTGGACGCCACCGACATCGAAGCGGCGTTGCAGCGTGGCAACCGGCAAGAGGACCTGGGCGACGGCTGGCGATACTTTGCCGGCTTGGACTTGGGACTGAGCCGGGACGCATCGGCACTGGTAACCGTTGCCAAGCATTGCGGGCATTGCGAGATTATCGAGGCAGAGGCACCGATTCTGTCACGTCATCAGCGAATACTTATCGAGTTGGGCGAAATGCTCCCGCCGTCGATGTATCCCGAATTCGTCGAACATGCCGGGACCGGGCGGCTACGGGTGGTAGACGTGAGAGTCTGGAGACCAGAGGGCGGGCGGAAAGTAGACATTGGGCAGATAGAGACAGCCATCATCGACGCATCGGAGCGGTTCGAGGGGCTGCGGCTGGGCTTCGATCCGTATCAAGCAATGTACCTGGCAGAGCGATTGCGGACCCGTGGCGTCACGACAGATCAGGTTGACTTCATTGGCTCGAACCTCAAGAGTATGTGCAGCGCGGTCTTAGAGGCTTTCAGCGAAGGCACGATTGACCTATGCGACCATGCCCAACTGGTGAGCGACCTTCGCAGTTTGCGAGTCGAAGAGCGTCAATATGGTTGCAGGCTGGTAAGCCCCCGTGGTCCGGGCGGGCATGGTGACGCGGCGACAGGGCTTGCAATCAGCCTACACCTGGCACGGCAGAGCAGAGAGTATGCCCCGGTGACGTTGCAAAGGGAATTGATTTGCTATTAGAGTAAACCTCCGACGCGCGGCGGGTTGGCCGTCAAACCTTATGCAGATCCGTCGCGCGTTTTTGAAATACGTGTCCCCGTGACACATAGAAATGAGGGTTGCGACATGGTAACCGATACCGTAAAGGTAACCGACGCACTTGTTGACCATTTGAAGGCAACCGGGCTTGTGCCACAGACCTTGACGACCCCGCCTTCCGATCCGTGGTGGAGTGGTAAAGTTTTCCAACTACTCCATTCCGGAGAATTGAGCGAAGAGAAGTATTGCGAGCTTACCTCGCGCCGTCCGAAAGTTACGAAAAGCAGAGAAGGAGAAAATGACATGACTACGACAGCAGCGGAAAAAGTTTTTGCCCGTGGCGTGCGCGTCAAGGCCGGCAGTGAGCGGTACTGTGACACGTCCTACACTGCGACCCATCAAAAATGGGGCGAGCAAGTGAGAAACCCATTCGACGACGGCAGGCCCGTCGAAGAGCCTTCGCAAAAGGACAAGGCGTTCGTCGGCGCCTATGTCAAGATGCTCGCCAACAAAGCCGGGCTGATCGCGCTGGACGATCACACCAAGGAGTTGATCGGAGAGCTGACAGAACGGCATATCTGGAGCGGCGACTGCAACGGGACCTACGGCCATTTTGTGGGCGCGAAAGCGTTGCTGGATGACGCCACCAGCGGCGGCTTTTCGATCACGCCGAACGTGTTCGATAACGCAATCGTGGTGAGGCCCCTACTCACGGGCGAAATTCTGCCCTTTGTGACCGTCAAGGACATCCCCCGCGGCCGCGTTGTTGACGGCGCCTATCTGGGCACCCCGACGCTTACCTGGGCGGTCCAAGAGGGCGCGGCGGCGGACTTGTTCGACACCGCGGACCTTGTGGCGCAGATCGCAACCTCTGTGCAGACCGTGTCGTGCTTCTTGGAAGTCGGCCTAGACTTCTTAGGGGACTCGGCGGTGGATATTGGGGGGGAAATCGAGAAGAGACTGGGCGACAGGCTGAGCGCTGAGTTGGATCGCGTTATCCTAAGTGGACTGGGCACGATCGAGCCCGACGGCATTTTCAACGCCACCGGAGTTTCTTCGATCACCTGCGAAAACGGCAACGCTGGGCCGTACGTTCTGGCAGATCCGGTTTCGATGATGTTCAGTGTCTCCAAAGCCTATCGGCAAGGCGGCAAGTGCTACTTCGTGAGCAACGACACGACCTACGCCCGCATGCGCCAAATTGCGATTGATGCAGGCACGCCATCGACCGATCAACGCCCCGCCCTGGCACCGCTGACGGACATTTCTTCGTACCAGACGCTTGGGTGGCGTCACGCTATCCAAAATGACTTGTCGAACACGGTCTGCGGATTCGGCCGTTTGGACGCGTACCGTCTTTACCGGCGCTTGGGCGCAAGTGTCACAATCGAGACGGCTGGCTCAACGCTCAAACGGAGCAACAAGGCACTTATCTGTTTTAGGGGGAGGTACGGCGGACAGTTAATGGACGGCGCGGCTTTCTCAAAATGGGGGAATGGCATGTTGTAAGAGACTCACCGGGCAGGGCTGACGAGCCCTGTTCCGATCAGGGCGAGAGCTTCGCGCGTGAGGCTCTTGCCCTTCTTTCCCTATCCTCTTTTTTCGTAGGAGTGAGACCATGAGTAAGGTAGTTTGCGAAATCGACGGCGCCCATTGTGAGGCGCTTTTCTTCCGTCCTATCCAGAGGCGCGTTCGCGGAAAATTCGATTACATGCGCTGCGGAGATCCGATGGCAAAGGTGGCTGCGGCAACGCAACCGAACCCGATCCCGTCGCAACTGATCGGCTACGACTTCGACAAGAAGATTGGCTTTGTTGAAGAGACCTTGCATCGGCCGGAACATCGAGCCATCAAGGAAAAGATCGAAGCCAAGGGACAGCGGTTGTCACCGGAGCGCGAAGAGTTCCAGGGGGACGCGGCGACGTGGGCTTTCTGGCTGGCGAGTGCCGTCAAGGCGGGACTTGCTCGAATCGTCGAAGGCAAGATTCCCGACGATTTGCCGGGCAAGCCGCAAACGAACTTCATCTTCGCGGAGCGCGAAACGACAACCACGGACAAACTGACCGCGGCGATCGAACGGCAGACGACGGTGCTGGAGAAGCAAGCCGAACTGTTCACCGCGTTACTGGACACGCTGCGCAGCAAGAAAGGGTAAACGACCATGTTTCCTTTTCGCACAGTAGACCAGCGTATCGCGGACTTAGAGGCGACGGTCGAAAGCCGGGACCGTACCATCCGCGTCTTGACCGCAGAGACAGAGGCGATGGCAGGCGTCATCGCGCGGGACCGTGCGCGGGTGGCAGCCGAGACCGCGATAGCCTGTAGGACACGGGCGGAAAGCGAGGGCACCCATGAGCGACGCAATCAGTAAGGCACTTGCGGACAGCGAGCGAAGCTACCTGGCAAGCAAGTCGAGCGTTGCCACCAGCGGCGCGGGTGAATTATTGGCCCGTGGTCCGGGCGGTGAAAGCGGCAACAGACCGAACATGGGCACGGCAGCGCAGCAACTTAGCGCGTTCCGTTCGTGGACATTCGCGGCGGTTCGCCTGACGGCTACGAGGGTTGCTGGGCAGCCGCTGAGAGTCGGCGTGGTCAAAGCCGGTCGCGTTCGTGGCTCCAAGCAGGCGGCACCCGCCGAGCCCCTTGACCAGCATCCTATCTTGACCCTGCTTGATGATCCGAACCCCACTCAAACCGGGTGGTCCCTCATTTATAGTATGGTGGCATCTCTCGAACTGACGGGGCAATGTCTCTTGTGGCTTCCAATGGAGGGCGAACGGAGACAGGCATACTACATCCCGTCATCATGGATAGAGGAGACCGTGGGCGGCGCGAAGTATGAGGGCTGGAAAATTAGACCCCCGAACTACGCGGGCGAACCGATCCCCATTTCTGCGGACGATGCTGTCTACTGCATCTATCCGAACCCCGCAGACCCGCGGCTACCCTATTCGCCCCTCATGGCAGCGGCTGCGGCGGTCGATTGCGATTCCAACATCATCACTTCGCAAGCCTCACAGTTTCGCCGCGGCTGGCATCCTTCCCATGCCATCATCATCGGAGAAGAGGGAGAAAGCAAACGTGTTCCCCGTTTAACGGATGCCCAGCAGCAACAACTTTTGCGGCCGTTGTTGCAGCGGTACTCTGGCACGTACAATCATGGTCACCCAATCATCTTGGATGCTCTTGTCAAGGACATCAAGGCGCTGAGTACCAGCATCAAAGAAATGGACTATCTCACCAGCGGCCGGGACGTGAAAGAGAGAATCCTACAGGCGTTCGGCGTGAGCCCGATTTTGTTGGGACAGGTCGAAGGCGCCAATAGAGCATCGGCAACCGTGGCAGATGAGATTTACACGGGCAACAAGATCAATCCTCTATTGCGGCTGCTGAGTGAGACTCTCACGGCGTGGCTTTCTCCCATGTTTTCCAACAAGGGAGAAAAACTTGCCGTCTGGTTTGAACCCGCGATTGTGCGGAATGAAGAGTATGAGCTGCGAAAGTGGCAACTCTTAGTGCAAGCCGGATCAGCGGATATCAACGAAATGAGGCAGGCTTTCGGCTTCAAAAATATCGACATCGGCGGGCGGATGATTAAGGCGGTCGATAAGCTCTTGCATGGTCCGGTAAGCTGCTGTAAGTGAGAGGTGAGCTATGACAGGCACGATGAAGAACAAACCGGCGCGGTGCTGCTGTAAAGTAGTATGCCCGGACTGTGAAGCACCTACGCCAGTCTCTACCGGCAGTACCGACCCAGAGACGGCATGGTATCTCATACCGCACGATACCGACAGCACACCGTACAGAGACCGCGCCACGAGCTATTTCGTCAAGCGAACCGACCCTCTGACCTTCGTGGATTTCGCCGAAACGGAACCGACACGGGCATGGACTAAGTTTCGCTGTTACTTCGCTGATACTTGCTATGCGGAAATGTACGGGGTCTACTATTTCGTTGCGACACCACTCTACCAGTATGACTGGTATCTGCGTGTGGTTGCTGGTGGCCAGATAGTAGACGCTGGATACGTCAACTGGGGTTCGCACGCAGCGGCTCCACAAGCCCTGGGCATCGGGGTGACATATGATGAGGTGACCGGCATAGCGAGAGTGGTTGGCGCGGTCACAACCAACGGTTTGAACGGCTGCCAGCTATACGCAAAAGTGAATCTGAACGATGATTACTACGGGGGCAGTTACGGCTTGCGGTATGGCTGGGGTTACGGAGCCGGATACAACGGCATCGAGCTTGCGGCCCCGGAAACTATCTACGAGACGCCTTCGCGGCACATCGACTATTGCCAGAGTTTCCCCAGTGTCAACATCGTGGAAAGCGGCCGCTTGACCATGCCGATACACGGCTGGCTGAAGAGTTCGCACTTGAGCCTCGAATCTATCACCGCGGACATAGCGGGCATCCCCGACTGTGATGATGCCAACGGCACGTTCACACTTGGGCGCGCCCCGACAGCGATATGGTCCAACAATAGCTCTTCTGCATTCACTCTTGACCTAGCGCCAAGATACGGCAACGGACGCTACGGGCAACTGCTGGGGGACTACATCCCTACCGGCTGGATTACCCCTTCCGGGAGCCCACTGGGCGAGGGGCGAGAGTGGGTTATTTGTCCTGAGCTCGAAATTTTCAAGGTGGGCGTGAACAAGGTACGGTTCGGAATCCGGGGCAGGACGCGTAAAGCACCGTTGGTTCCTGGCATCGTGTACCCGGAGGGGTACGAGTATACCGACCACGGACTTATCGCTTACAGTGAGGCGACATTCCAAGGGCATTGCGATCAGTACCACGGACCAGACGCGATTGACGGGCTTGTGTTTTCAGATTGGACTGTCCAAACCGGCAACGGACTACCAGCCGACCTGGATCAGATGACGGCAGAGACGAGCGTGTGAGATGATCGAAACGCAAGAGGGCAAGTGGTGGGTCTATCGGTGCGAGCGCTGCGGCAAGACGTACCGCTACGCGAAACGCAAGGCTGTCATCTATTGCGGTCACCAGCCGCGGCCAAAGATCCCGGTCGAAAAGGGCATCTGGGAATCGTGCCCGCATCGCGGCGAGGTGGTCAAGACGATCACACCGCGGGTGGCTGGATGCTCTTGTACGAGCGCGGTCAAGGTCTACCAGTGCGACAAGTTTGCCGAGCCGGTAATCATCCAGGGCAAGCCACCGTGCGAGGATTCGATGACAGAGCAAGTACCCGGCTGGAACGGGCGTATCTGCAAAAAGTGTCCGATCCCGCGAGACGAAGAAAACTATCGCGATCAGCAACAACGGCTGAACGAGTGGGCTGCCGAGTGTTTCGGCGCTGGCACGGGCATGGAGGTGGTATGCGAGCCGTCACCCATGTTCACGCTGACTTTTTGCGGGCATCGGATCCTGGCCCGTGGCGGGAGCCCGGATGCTGTGCTGCTGGACGGATACGCGATGCTACGCGGCATCCTGCCATTGAGGAACGGATTCTTCGCACCGTTGGCAGCGCTGCGGCTGGGCACGGGGGCACACCTGGGGCGAGATCAGGGCGGCCGGTATCACGCCAGCATACACCGTCAACACGTTGGCAGCGGCTTGACGATCGAAGAGGCGTTGATTGCGGCCGATGCGTGGATCAAAGTCAATGGCAGACCCAAGGCACCCGGCAAGGCGGGCTGCGCCGGGGGCGGGTGAGCGAGACCAGCGAGGCGGGCGGTGCGTCCGTAACATAATGAGGAGTGGTGGCGATGGGCGAGTTGACGAAAGAGCAACGGGCGGAGCTGACGGTTCGCAGCCTACAGACCGTGGCTGACATCCTCTATTCCCGTGGCGTTCTGCCAACGCGGTCCAAGCAGAGCGTGGCATATCACGAGAAGCGGGCAATGCGCAAGCTGCGGGCGGCATTGCGGGACCTGGAAAGCGAGCTTGACGGGCGGTGAGCGAAAATTCAACGCGCAAAAGTTCGTTGATGCAATACGATACCGCCAAGATTTCTAGCGTCAAGGTATTCGGAACTGGCAGGTGTCTGTGACACCCGCGGCGAGTGCTTTTCGCGTCTTTCTAAGTCTTTTCCAGCCATCGGGCGGATTGCCGTAAACCCTTGGGAATAGCGGTTTTCCGGGCGTTTTCGGGGGTTTTTGGGGTTGGCAGCAAGAGAACTCCCACTCCGCCTCCGTCGGCAGCCGATACTCCGCGCGGGACGCCTGCTCCTCGGGTGATTCGGCCAGCTTGCCGCAGAACACCAGCGAGTCGCCCCAATTGACCATCTCCACCGGACAATTCGCATGCTCATTGAGCCTGCTCGGACTATTGCCCGTCACCCGTTCGTATTGGGCCTGCGTCACCTCGCTGGTGGCCAAGTAGAACGGCTTCGTGATCCGGACCCGATGCCTCGGCACCTTGCCAGGCAGACGGTCGATGTACCAGCTCAGCTGGTTAGCGACTTTGGCTTCCTCCAGCAGCTTGGCCACCTCCTCTTCCGTCGATCCCATGTCGAACTCGCCTGGCGGGATCAACACGAACTTCATGCCGATCGAATTGGTCATCTCCACGGGCACGCCCAGGTGCTTTGCCCAGGCGGCCTGATGCTCTATGGCTTTCTTTGCGTCAAATGGGGCCACGGCTGGCAGTGGCGATCCCGCAGGCAGATTCCACGGCGAGACAAGATTGGTGGCGGACGGTGTTGTCGCTGGAGCGGGCGGTTTGGGAGTCGGGCGGGCTTGGGACTGCGGCGATTCGGCACCACTTTCTTGTGGTGTTGCGGACTCGCTGTGTGACAGGGAAACTGCCCTCGCGAGGCGGAAGCCCTGCATCCCGCCGCGGAAGCCAGGGGCGCCCCAGCGGCGGCGGTACGACGCCCGGCAGTCGGACGCCCCGTCGTACCAACTGCCGCCTCGGCACACCGAATACGAGCCTCCCTTCGGCCCCGTGGGATCGTCCAGCGGCGACACCGCATAATAGTCTACCGCCCACCAATCCTGGCACCATTCCCAGACATTCCCATGCAGATCGCACAACCCCCAGGCGTTTGGCGACTTCTGGCCTACCGGATGCGTCTTCTTTTCCGCGTTGAAGGAAAACCACGCATGCTCCTTCAAGGCTTCCTCATCGTCACCCGAATACCACCTCGTCGTAGTCCCCGCCCGGCACGCGTACTCCCACTGAGCCTCGGTTGGGAGGTGGCACTCGAACTCGTCCTTCTCCGACAACCACTGACAGAACGCCGTCACATCGTTCCACGTGACGTTCACTACCGGATGATCGTCTGCTTGCTCGAACCCCAGGTCCCGGTTCCACACGAAACGCGGATCTTGTCTCCACTGGCCATCAATCACTTCGTAGCCCCCCTTCCCGTCCCGCTCGGCTTCCGTCATATATCCGCGCTCTTCCACTATCCGACGGAACTGCCCCCGAGTGACTTCATAAACATCGAGCCAAAACGGCTTCGTGATCCGAACCCGATGCTTCGGAGCCTCGGACCGCAGAAGCTCGATGAACCAACGCGGCTGGTTCTTGGTTTTGGACTTCTCCAGGAGCTTGGCCACCTCCGCTTCCGTCGAGCCCATGTCGAATTCACCCGGTGGGATGAGGACGAACCGCATGCCGAGCGAATTCTCCGATTCTACTTCCACGCCCAGATACTTAGCCCATGCCTCCTGGTGCTTTCTGGCCTTTTCGGCGTCGAACGGGGCAATCGCCGGTGGTGGCGAGCCTACGGGTAGATTCCACGGTGGTACAGGCTTGGCGGACGGGGGCGCTGCTGGCGCAGAAGGGGTCTCCGACGGGCTATCTTTGGTTTGTGGCGGTTCAGCGACGCTTTTCTGTGAAGTCACAACCCCGTCTTCCGCCACGGAAACTGTCATCGCGAGGCGGAAGCCGAGGCGATCGTGGCGGCCGTCAGGGTCGTGCTTGCGGCGGCACGACGCCCGGCAATCGGACGCGAAGTTGGACCAACTGCCGCCCCGGTTTACCCGGTTCAAGCCTCCTGACGCACCCGGGGGATCGTCCATCGGCGCCGTGGCGTAGTACTGATCCCCGAACCAGTCCTGGCACCACTCCCACACGTTGCCGTGCATATCGTACAAGCCCCAAGCGTTCGGCGACTTCTGCCCCACCGGGTGCGACTTGTCCTCGGAGTTGAAACGGTACCATGCATGTTCCTTCAACGCCCCCTCGTCATCGCCCGAATACCACTTCGTTGTGGTCCCCGCTCGACAAGCGTAGTCCCATTGCGCCTCACTCGGCAAGTGGTAGTTCTTGTCTTCCTTCTCCGACAGCCACTGGCAGAACGCTGTGGCATCATTCCAACTCACGTTCACCACCGGACAAGTCGCATCGTCCTTGAACTGCCTCGAATTAGCCCCCGTCACCCGCTCATGCTGAGCCTGCGTCACCTCGTACAAGCCCAGGTAAAACGGCTTGGTGATCCGAACGCGATGCTTCGGGGCCTCCGGCGGCAGATGCTCGAGGTACCAGCTCGGCTGGTTCGTGGCTTTGGCTTCCTCCAACAGCTTAGCGACTTCTTCTTCCGTCGATCCCATGTCGAACTCGCCGGGCGGGATCAGCACGAATTTCATGCCGATGGAATTGGTCATCTCAACCGGGACGCCCAGGTGCTTGGCCCAGGCAGCCTGATGCTCTTTGGCCTTGGCCGCGTCGAACGGGGCGATCGCCGGAGCCGGCGCATCAGCGGGCAGAGTCCACGGCGGTGCGGGCCTGGCTGACGGTGGCGTGACTGGCGAGGGAGGTTCTTCCGATGGACTGTCTTTGGACTGCGGCGGTTCAGCGACGCTTTTCTGTGAAGTCACAACCCCGTCTTCCGCCACGGAAACTGTCCTCGCGAGGCGGAAGCCCAAGTCATCGCGGCGGCCGCCGGGGTCGCTCCCGCCGCGGCCCGACGCCCGGCCGTAGGACGCGTCGAAGCCCCAACCGCCGCCCCGGCGCACCCGGTGCGAGCCTCCCGCCGGCCCCGTCGGATCGTCCAGCGGCGACGCCCCGTAATAATCTGCCACCCACCAATCCTGACACCACTCCCACACGTTGCCGTGCATGTCGTACAACCCCCAAGCGTTCCGTCTCTTCTCACACACCGGATGCGTCTTCCCTCCCGCGTTGCCACTGTACCATGCGACCTCTTTTAAGCCCGTCTCATCGTCACCTGAATACCACGTCGCAGTCGTCCCCGCACGGCACCCGTACTCCCATTCCGCCTCTGTCGGCAGTCGATACGCTCCCCGCGCCGACCGTTCTTCCGGCAATTCGCCAAGCTTTCGGCAGAACGCAGACGCCTCGTCCCAATTGACCATCTCCACCGGACAAGTCGTATCTTCCTTGAACTTGCTCGGATTGCTCCCCATCACCCGCTCGTATTGGGCCTGCGTCGTCTCGCTCGCGGATAAGTAAAACGGTTTCGTGATCCGCACTCGATGCTTCGGGGCCTCCGACGGCAGACGTTCGATATACCAACTCCACTGGTTCGTGGCTTTGGCTTCCTCTAACAGCTTGGCGACTTCTGCTTCCGTCGAGCCCATGTCGAATTCACCCGGTGGGATGAGGACGAACCGCATGCCGAGCGAATTCTCCGATTCTACTTCCACGCCCAGATACTTAGCCCATGCCTCCTGGTGCTTTCTGGCCTTTTCGGCGTCGAACGGGGCAATCGCCGGTGGTGGCGAGCCTACGGGTAGATTCCACGGTGGTACAGGCTTGGCGGACGGGGGCGCTGCTGGCGCAGAAAGGGTCTCCGACGGGCTGTCTTTGGTTTGTGGCCGTTCGTCGGAGGTCTTCTTTGGGCTTGCATACTCGCTGTCTGACGAGGAAACTGCCCTCGCGACACGGAAGCCGTGGTGGATGCCGCGACTGCTGGGGTCGTCACAGTCGCGGATCGGCGCCCGCCCGTTGGACGGGACGTTGCCCCAACTGCCGCCCCGGCGCACCCGGAGCGATCCTCCCGTCGGCCCCGTGGGATCGTCCAGTGGCGACACCCCATAGTAGTCTACCGCCCACCAATCCTGGCACCATTCCCAGACGTTACCGTGCATATCGTGCAGACCCCAAGCATTTGGCGGTTTCTGACCTACCGGATGTGTCTTCTGTTGCGTGAACCACCCATGCTCCCACAACGCCCCCGCGTCGTCACCCGTAGACCACGTCGTCGTGGTCCCGGCCCGGCACGCGTACTCCCACTGCGCCTCGGTAGGCAAGTGAAACGTCTCGCCTTCCTGCTCCGACAACCACGCGCAGAACGCCGTCACATCGTTCCAACTCACGTTCAACACTGGATGATTATCCGCGTGCTCGAACCCCAAATCCGCATTCCACACGAAACGCGGGTCTTCTTTCCTCTGGCCGTCAGCATGGCCAAAACCGCCTTTGCCGTCCCGTTCGGCTTCTGTCTGGTATCCGCGATCCTCTACGAACCGACGGAACTGCCCACGAGTGACTTCGTAAGCACCGAGCCAGAAAGGCTTTGTAATCCGGATGCGATGCTTGGGGGCTTCGGATGGCAGACGGTCGATGTGCCAACTGCTCTTGGCTTCCTCCAAAAGCTTAGCGACTTCCGCCTCCGTCGATCCCATGTCGAACTCGCCCGGCGGGATGAGGACGAACCGCATGCCGATCGAATTGGTCATCTCGACGGGCACGCCCAGATACTTGGCCCAGGCCTCCTGATGCTTGCGGGCCATCGCCGCGTCAAAGGGTGTGATGGCCAGAGGCGGTGTGGGCGACGCTGCCGCGGATTGCGGTCTGACAAGACGGCGAATCGCAATGTTGCGAAATTCGACCGTTCCGCTGAGTGTCTGCAGGCCGATGCGTCCTGACGTGCGGCGATGGCCTTCGATTTCAGCGTCGGCCTTTTTCAGGTCCACATCGATCACCGCCTGGCCATCGTACTGTACCTTGACGGTTGGCCCCTCGGCTCGAATCGTGATGGCGTGCCATTCGCCCGGTGTGCCTCGTACCGGCGGCGACGGAGCGACTGTCTCGTAGACCGATGCCGTTCGTTCCGTCGAAGCAACAGCGGCGAACTTGGGCGACGTATCGTCGAGGAGCTGAATCTTCAGGAAGTCCCGGCCATCAGGCTGGCCATTGGGCCAGGCACGCAGGAAGATCCCCGAGTTGCTGTCCTTGCCAAGGCGGAATTCGAGCTTCAACTCAAAATCGTCGTAGTCCTGATCGGTTCCCAACCACCCGCTGCCCCCTTCGCCTTTCAGCACGCCACCAGCCTCGACGCTCCACGTGCCCGAACCGTAGGCTTTCCAGCCGAGCAGTTCGCGTTCGATTTCGAGCGTGATCCATTCCGCCGGCTTCGGTTCCGGGGGGCGATCAGCGGCGGGGGGCCCCTGTGGTTTTTCCTCGGGCACCTTCGCGACGGTCGCTGGGCCGACGGACGGTGGCTCTTGGGGTTGCTTCGGTGCGATCGTGTTCGGCGTTGGGGAAGCCGGCAGTGGCGTTGGTCCGACAGCGTCTTTCGCAGGCTGTTTGCCACGTTCCAGTTCTGTTACGGAAGGCTTGGGACCAGCGGGCTGGTCCTTTGCTGGCTGGCGACCTGTTGCGGCTACTGAGGGCCGATCGACGGGCTTGGCTGGATCGGCTTCCTCCAATTCCCACATCATGACCGTCCGGTCAGCACTGGCCGAGGCAAGGATGCGGCCATCCGCAGAGAAAGCCACCGAAGTCACCGGGCCGCGGTGGCCGCGAAGCGTCGCCAGTTCTTTCCCCTTCTCGGCGTCCCATAGCCAAATCGTGTTATCGTCTCCGCCGGAGGCTAACCGCTTTCCGTTGGCAGAAAACGCCACGCTGCGGACCGCGGCTTCCTGTTTGTCGATCGTCAGCAGCAACTTGCCGGTCGCCACTTCCCAAATGCGGATCGTCTTGTCCCAGCTGGCCGACGCGAGCCGCCGTCCGTCGGGCGAGAACGCCGCCTGTGTGACACCGTCCGCATGACCTGTCAGGGTTTGCAGCAACTCGCCGGTCTCCGGGTTCAGCAAACAGATCGTCTTATCATCACTTGCCGAAGCAATCGTCTTGCCATTCGGCGAGCAGGCGACGCTTTGCACAGCTGCCCGGTGTGCGTCCAGCTTCCTCTGTTCGCTGCCCGATTGTGGGTCCCAAAACCGAATCGTCTTATCGACGCTGCCGGATACCAGTTGTTTCCCGCTCGGCATAAACACCACGCTTCGCACATCCCCCGTGTGACCCGTGATCTGCCTCTTCATTTCGCCATCTTCCCGGTCCCAAACCACAATCGAACGGTCGCCGCTGGCAGAGGCCAGTGTCCGCCCATCGGGTGCGAAAGTCACGCAGCGCACCTCGCCTCGGTGTCCCGTCATTTCCTGGACTTCGTGACCGCCCGAAACATCCCACAGCTTGATCGCCATGTCCACGCCTGCCGAAGCCAGCGTCCGGTCGTCGGGCGAGAAGGCCACCCACCACACCGCAGCCGCGTGGCCCCGCAATGTGCCTCGATGACGGATTTGCAGTCCCGAGCCGGGCTGGACGCTGATCACCGGTTGCTCCCGGCGTGTGGCAACGAACGCCCACACGGCTCCCAGGACGAGCAGCGCCGCCACGACTGCTGACGCGATGGTCGTCAGACGCCGCTTGCGTCGCTGGGGGGCCTCCTGCGCATGACGCAGGTCTTTCGCCAGATCAGCTGCCGTCAGGTAACGCTCGGTGACCGGTTTCGCCAGGCACTTCAAACAGATCCGTTCCAGGTCCGCCGGGATCTCCGGATTCAGCTGGCGAGGCGGCTTGGGTTCGCGGTGCAGGATCTCGTCGAACAGCTCCTGGTGCGTCTTGCCCTGAAACGGCCGCCGATGGGTCAGCATCTGGTACAGCATCACGCCCAACGCCCACAGGTCCGCTCGTCCGTCCAGCCGATGGGCTTCGCCGCGGACTTGCTCCGGGGCCATGTAAGCGGGAGTGCCCGACACTTCGCCCGCGTGAAACCGCTGGTTGTCGTCGTCGATCGCCAGACCGAAGTCGGCCACATGAGCATTGCCGTCAGCGTCCAGCAGCACGTTGGCCGGTTTCAGGTCCCGGTGTACCAAGCCCGTAGCATGGGCGTGCTGGATCGCCGAGGTGACTTGCAGCATGATCTCCCACACGCGGTCGAAACCGAGTTTGTGGGACTTCAGTTCCTGGTCCAACGAGCGGCCCTTGATGTACTGGAGCACGATGAAGACGCTGCCGTCTTCCTGACGCCCCACGTCGTACACGCCCACAATGGCCGGGTGCTTCTCCAGACGGGCGACGTGACGAGCCTCCTCCACGAGCCGCTCGACTGCCTCGTCACCAACAGAGCGGTCTCGACGCCAAACTTTAATGGCCACGTCCCGCTGCAGTTCCTCGTCGCGAGCACGATAGACGGTGCCGAAGCCGCCGCGTCCCAGGATGCCCGTCACCTTGTATCGGCCGATGTGTTCAACATGTTCCGCCGAGACACCCGCCTGCGTGTTGGGACCTTGCCACGCCTCCGTCTCCGTCTCGGCCAGTCCGGCTTCCCGCTTGGAATAGGTGCTATGTTCCGAGGTGGAGTGCAGCGGACGTGAGAATGCCTGTCGAACCGTTGCCGCATCCGCCGGAAAACGCTGTTCGTATTCTTCTGGCTTGGGTATTTCGCCGGATCGAGAGCGGTAGGCCAGTTCCTCGGCCACCAGACGTTCCAGCAGTTCCGCACGAGCCGCGGCGGATGCGGTGGCGAGGAAGTCTTCGATCCGTGGACGTTGCCCGGCCTCCCAGGCCGCTCGGAACTGTTCGCAGACACGTTCGTTCTGCTGCTGTTCTGCGTCAGAAAGCACTTTCCGGCTGCCCTTGGGCTGGTCGTTCATGAACGAGTCCCTTTCGCAAACCTGAATTCGGACGGGCGAGCGACGCTGACATTCAGGCTGACATCGCCCAATCCATACGGCCGGTCAATGCCGCGACATCCGGGGCACTTCCGTATCAACTCGGTCCTGAAAGCGGATCGTCACGCTCCACGCGTTAATCAATTTTCCCAAAGTAGGCATCCAGATCCGCATCGTCCGGCGGCTGGTCGTTCAGCAGCATTTCCCAGTCCGGCAGTTCCCGTTCGAGGTCCAGCAATCCCTGCATCTCGAATACCCGCTGCACGAGCACCGCTCGGGCAGTCTGTACCACCTTCGCATCGTCTGGCTTGCTACTCCACAATGTTTCCGGCCGATCGGGGATCGAGACGGTCATCGGCGATAGTGGCATCTGACCGCTGTAGGCCCATTCGGTCACCGACTCACCCTCGCCCGATCCGCCCGGTGCAGCAGGCGGGCTGCCTTGGACGTTGATGAAATTGATCACCAGCAGGACATCGAGGGGTGTCAGATATCCGTCCCCGTTGACGTCGAAATACGGCAGGTCCTCGTATTCGAGCGTGCGGGGCGGCAAATCCCGACTTTCGTTGCGGTTAATTTCGTTGACGAGCAACAGCACATCAAATGCCTCAATAGTACCGCTTCCGGAGACGTCAAACGGACTCTGGGGATTCTGCCAGGTTACTACAGGCATTCTGTGGACAAGGCTCACGTCATCGAAGCGCGCCGTACCGGCATTGGCCGAAAGAGCGATCTGATCCAGAGGATTGTTGTCCAGCCAATCTGAAACTGGAACGGATACGACGCCTCGGTTCACCCCGTCGATGCGGTACGAGACTTGGATTTCCGTGAAATTGCGTTGGTAGCCGATCCGCACATCGTACCAGCGGTTCGTGCTATACGACTGAAGGACGGAACCATCCGCGGCAATCATGTTTCCGTCCTTTTTGCATGACAGAAGCGCGAAACCGGGATTGGACCAGTACGTTCCGTGCAGCATTCCCACTCCCGCTCGTTGTTGGTGTCCCGTCGAAGGAATCACTTCGTCGCCGTTGTAGATGCGTAGCGACAGAGCATACGACTCCCCAAAATCGACCGGATGGTAGGCCAGAGCACCCCAGAACTGCCCCACAACCCCATGAAGCTGCAGTGCCATGTTTCCAAGATCCAGCGTCTCCGTTATGACTAGATTACGTGAGGGATCGGATGCCGCATTGCCATCCGCATGCCACCCAGAAGCCCACTCGCCCCCAGGATACTTCTCGAAATCCTCAAACAAGTTGACTACCGTCCCAGTGATGCGAAAACGGAACGAATTCTTGGCGTCGTCATTACTTTCGAAGCGGATCTCGCCGGATTTTGTTCCCCTCACGGTTGTATCCAGACGCACGGAAAAGCTATCGCTTTCACCTGGACCGATCGACGACGATAGGCCTTCGGTGATCGTGAATCCCGGCGGAACCGTCAAGTTGTTGGTGGTCAGAGTCGCATCTCCCGTATTCTGTACGGTGAACGTCCGAGTGACCGGTGCCACGCCGACACCTACCTTTCCAAAGTCGGTGCCGTCCGCCGGGTTCGGCACAGCGTCGCCGCCCTGGATTTCGACGCCATTTCCGACCACGAGCAACGCGGGGTACAAGCATGCCGTACGCAAAATAATATTGCTGGAGGCTCCGCCGTAGCCGTCCACGGCAATTTGGTAGGCCGTCCCCTCGACCGCGCCGAACGTGACTTTGCTGGTAAGTCCTGCACCGCTGTCGTCATTGCTTGCGACCAGCGTGAGTTCTGATACGCGAGTGCCAGTATAGACGCCGAGGAGCGTATCAAAACTGCTGCCGAACGTGTCGATTTGGACGCTGCTGGTACACGCCGAGACCCATGTCCACCAAACCGATGCTCCACCCGAATTCCCCGCGTGGCTGGGCTCACCGGGCTCTTTCGTTGCACCGACGTTGGTGCCCGTGGCGATTGCCAAGGCCCCGGTTATCGCCACCCGATCTGCGAAGTTGTCGTTGGCGGGGCTCGAAGGCGTAATGGAGAAACCGTTATCGCTCCAATCGAAGTACGACGTGTTGGTTGTGGATGTGATCTTGATCTTGTAATCGCTCCCCGCAGTCTGGTCGCCGGGAATCTGCCAGGAGTGCGTGCCGTCGTTGGCCGTCGAACTGGCGATGCTGCTGTTCAAGACTCCGCCCTTGTACAGCTCGATGCTGACGTTCGCCCCCGGGTCGCCGCTGGCGTCCCATGTGATCGTCTGGCTAGTTCCCTGCTGCCAATTTTCGCCGCCGTTGGGCGCGGTCACCGTAATCGATGGAGCCGCCGTGATCGAGAAACTGTTGTCGCTCCAGTCGCTGTACGACGAATTGGTCGTGGATGTGATCTTGATCTTGTAATCGCTTCCTGCCGTTTGGTCGCCGGGAATCTGCCAGGGGTGCGTGCCGTCGTTGGCCGTCGAACTGGCGATGGTGCGGTTCAAGACTCCGCCTTTGTGCAGCTCGATGCTGACGTTCGCCCCCGGGTCGCCGCTGGCGTCCCACGTGATCGTCTGGCTCGTTCCCTGCTGCCAACTTTCGCCGCCGTTGGGAGCGGTCACGGTGATCGAGGGGGCCGCTGAAATCGAGAAATTGTCATCGCTCCAGTCGAAGTACGAAGAGTTCAAAATGGACTCGATCTTGACTCGGTAATTGTTACCCTCCGGCAGCCATGGAGAAACGTCCCATAGGAACGATTCGGTGTTGGGGACTGAGTTGGCGATATAGCTGGCTAACGCCGTCTCTCGATACAGGCTAATCCTGAACGGTGCCTGGGATCCGTCGGCAACCCACCGGATGGTTTGATTCGTTCCGTGCTGCCAGACTTCACCTCCGTTCGGTGACCAGACCTTTGGACTGAACGCCGGCATGATGCAGAAACCATCGCTCCAATCGAAGTACGATGTGTTGGTCGTGGATGTGATCTTGATCCTGTAATCGCTTCCCGCCGCCTGGTCACCGGGAATCAGCCAGGGGTGCGTACCGTCATTGGTTGTCGAACTGACAATGGTGCGGTTCAAGACTTCGCCCTTATACAGCTCGATCCTGACGTTGGCCCCCGGGGCGCCGCCGAAGAACCATGTGATGGTCTGGCTCGTTCCCTGCTGCCAGCTGTCGAAAGCTCTGGGCGAGATTATGCTGAACCACTCAGTCGCCGTGACAGAGAAATTGTCGTTGCTCCAGTCGAAGTACGACGTGTTGGTTGTGGATGTGATCTTGATCTTGTAATCGCTCCCCGCAGTCTGGTCGCCGGGAATCTGCCAGGAGTGCGTGCCGTCGTTGGCCGTCGAACTGGCGATGCTGCTGTTCAAGACTCCGCCCTTGTACAGCTCGATGCTGACGTTCGCCCCCGGGTCGCCGCTGGCGTCCCATGTGATCGTCTGGCTAGTTCCCTGCTGCCAATTTTCGCCGCCGTTGGGCGCGGTCACCGTAATCGATGGAGCCGCCGTGATCGAGAAACTGTTGTCGCTCCAGTCGCTATACGACGAGTTCGTGGTGGACGCGATCTTGACTTTGTAATCGCTTCCCAGGGTTTGGTCGGCTGGAATCAGCCAGAGGTGCGTGCCGTCGTTGGCCGTCGAACTGGCGATGGTGCGGTTCAAGACTCCGCCTTTGTACAGCTCGATGCTGACGTTCGCCCCCGGGGCGCCGCTGGCGTCCCACGTGATCGTCTGGCTCGTTCCCTGCTGCCAACTTTCGCTGCCGTTGGGAGCGGTCACGGTGATCGAGGGGGCCGCCGAAATCGAGAAACTGTTATCGCTCCAGTCGAAGTACGACGAGTTCGTGGTGGACGCGATCTTGACTTTGTAATCGCTTCCCAGCGTTTGGTCGGCAGGAATCAGCCAGGGGTGCGTGCCGTCGTTGGCCGTCGAACTGGTGATGGTGCGATTCAAGACTCCGCCTTTGTGCAGCTCGATGCTGACGTTCGCCCCCGGGGCGCCGCTGGAGTCCCACGTGATGGTTTGGCTCGTTCCCTGCTGCCAACTTTCGCTGCCGTTGGGCGCGGTCACGGTGATCGAGGGGGCCGCCGAAATCGAGAAACTGTTGTCGCTCCAGTCGCTGTACGACGAGTTCGTGGTAGACACGATCTTGACTTTGTAATCGCTTCCCAGGGTTTGGTCGGCAGGAATCAGCCAGGGGTGCGTGCCGTCGTTGGCCGTCGAACTGGCGATGGTGCGGTTCAAGACTCCGCCTTTGTGAAGCTCGATGCTGACGTTCGCCCCCGGGGCGCCGCTGGCGTCCCACGTGATCGTCTGGCTCGTTCCCTGCTGCCAACTTTCGCTGCCGTTGGGCACCGTCACGGTGATCGAGGGGGCCGCCGAAATCGAGAAACTGTTATCGCTCCAGTCGCTATACGACGAGTTCGTTGTGGACGCGATCTTGACTTTGTAATCGCTTCCCAGGGTTTGGTCCGCAGGAATCAGCCAGGGGTGCGTGCCGTCGTTGGCCGTCGAACTGACGATGGTGCGGTTCAAGACTCCGCCTTTGTGCAGTTCGATGCTGACGTTCGCCCCCGGGGCGCCGCTGGAGTCCCATGTGATCGTCTGGCTCGTTCCCTGCTGCCAACTTTCGCCGCCGTTGGGCGCGGTCACGGTGATCGAGGGGGCCGCCGAAATCGAGAAACTGTTATCGCTCCAGTCGCTGTACACTGAGTTGGCAGCGGAAGTGATGCAGATTCGGTAATCGTTTCCAACCTGCTGATTCAAAGGAATCGACCATTCGTACGAACCATTGTTTGGAGCCTCAGCGACAAAGGTAGCAAGAAGGGACAAATCCTGTACGAGGTAAATCCTGACACTCGCTCCGATGTCCCCAGTAGACGTCCAAGTGATCGTGCGCCTCGTTCCTTGCATCCAAACTTCGCCGCCATTGGGGGAGGTAATCGTAGGCCGCGGTGGTTCGGTGATCGTGAAGACGTTGTCGCTCCGATCGCTGTACGACGAGTCCGATGTGGACATGATCTTGACTCGGTAATCCTCCCCCGTCATCTGCTCTGCCGGAATCGACCACGAGTACTGCCCCGCGTTAGGGGTCGAACTCGCGATCGTCCTGTCGAACGTTTCCCCTCGGTATAGCTCGATTCTGACGTTTGCCCCGGGATCACCCGTGAAGTTCCAGGTGATCGCCTGGCTCGTTCCCTGCTGCCAACTCTCGCCGCCGTTGGGCGAGGTCACCGTAATCGCCGGAGCCGCCGTGATCGAGAAACTAATGTCGCTCCAGTCGCTGTATGACGAGTTGGCCGTGGAAGTGATCTTGACCTTGTAATCGCCTCCCAGCGTTTGGTCCGCAGAAATCGGCCAGGGGTACGAGCCGATGTTGACTGCCGAACCGGCGATGGTGCCGTTGAAGACTCCGCCTTTGTACAGCTCGATCCTGACGTTCGCCCCCGGATCGCCGGCGGCGTCCCAGGTGATCGCCTGAGTTGTTCCCCGCTGCCAACTCTCGCCGCCATTGGGCGCGGTTACCGTGATCGATGACGCGTCTGCGATCGAGAAGTAACTATCGCTGACGTCATAGTAGTTATGATTGGAGGACGACTTGAGATAAATCGTGAAGTCATTCCCAAGAGGTTGATCTGCTGGGATGCCCCAGTCGTATGTAAAGTTGTTCGGTACCGATTTGGCGATGTAAGTGGACGTTCCCTCGGGAGTTGGGTACGACCGATACAGAATAATATCAACGTTTGGACCTACGTCGTCGTTGACGGCCCACGTAATACGCTGTGACGACCCGCGTTCCCAGACTTCGCCGCCGTTTGGTGAGGTTACTAATACCGAACGAGCAGAGATCGAAAAACTATGGTCACTAAAGTCGATGACTCGCGGAAGTGGATATAGCGACGCGACCCGCACGCGATAATCATCCCCGACATGTACACCCGACGGAAGAACGTGCCAGCTATACGAACCACTGTTGGGTGCTTCACTGGCGATGGTGCTGTAACGATGTTCGCCCTTATACAAATCGATGGCCACTTTCAAACTCATGCTGCCGCTGGAGTCCCAAGTAATTGTCTGTCTTGTCCCCTGTTTCCAAGTCTCGCCTCCGTTGGGAGATGTAATGGTGATCGAAGCGTCCGTGATAGAAAAGTCTTCATCACTTAAATCGCCCCATACACTGTAAAAGACCTGAATCTTATAATCGCTCCCAAGGGGCAAATCACTCGGAATCGGCCACCAAAAAGATCCGGTATTTGGCGCCGACTCATCGATCGTTCGAAACCTCACTCCATCCTTCAATAGGTAGATTCGACTTGTCGAACCTGAATGTACCGTCCAACTCCAAGTAATGTTCTGCGTCGTTCCCCGCTGCCAGCTTTCGCCTCCGTTTGGTGCCGTGACGGTAACTGGAGGATCCGTGATTGAGAAATCGTCGTCGCTCGAATCGCTGTATGTCGAATTGGTCGTCGAAGTGACTTTGATTCTGTAATCACTGGCCAGCTGAAACTCGGACGAGATGAACCAATCGTACCAGCCGCTATTGGGAGCGGAGTCTATAATGGTTCGATCCAGGATGCCACCCTTGAAGAGCTGAATCTTGACGTTGGCTCCCGGCAAACCGCTGGAGTCCCATCGAATGCGTCGTTCCATTCTTTGTGGCCACGCTTCACCGCCGTTTGGCGATGTAACCGTGATCGATGTCGGAACGTCCTCGATTGAAAAGGCTTCATCGCTCAAGTCGAAGATGGACGAGTTTGAAGAAGACGTGATCCTGACCTTGTAATCGCTGCCTATTGTCTGCCCTGGAGGGACCGGCCATGCGTATGACCCGTTGTTGGCGGTTGAAGCGACGACGGTGCTGTGAAAGCTCCCTCCCTTATAAAGCTCGATGGATACGTTCGGCCCCGGGTCACCGCTGAAGCTCCACGCGATCGTCTTACTTGTTCCTCGCTGCCAGCGCTCGCCTCCGTTAGGTGAACTCACCGTGATCGTGGGGGCTGCGTCAATCGAAAAACCGTTGTTGCTCACGTCACTGTATAAAGAGTTGGCGGTGGACGTAATCTTGATCTTGAAATCATTTCCCAACGCTTGGTCAAGCGGAACCGTCCAAGGATAGGAGCCGCTGTCATACGTCGAGGTTACGATAGTTCTGTTCCACGCGCCGCTCTTGAAAAGGTCGATCTTTACGTACGGTCCTGGGCTGCCACTGGAGTCCCACGTGATCGTTTGATTTGTGCCGCGCAGCCAAGTCTCGCCACCGTTGGGCGCCATGACCGTGATCGAGGGAGCTGTTGTAAGCGAGAAATTGGCATCGCTCCAATCGTAGTACGACACGTTGGAGGTGGACGTGATCTTGACCTTGTAATCGCTTCCTGGTGCTTGCCACGAGGGAAACCAGTATTGATACGAGCCGTTATTGGAGGTCGACGAGACAATGGTGCTATCGAACGTCCCGCTCTTGTAGAGTTCAATCTTGACATTTTGCCCCTGATTACTCCCGGGATGCCACGTGATGGTCTGATATGACTCTCGTGGCCAGACTTCGGACCCGTTGGGTGCTGTTACACGGATGGACGTAGTCTCCGTGATAGAGAAGCTGCCACTGTAGTCGAAACTCGATGAGTTTGACGTGGATGTTATTTTGACTCGATAGTTGCTTCCCAACGCCTGACTTGAAGAAATCGGCCACGAAAACGATCCATTATTGGGTGTTAAATTGGAAATGGTTCTATCATAACTTCCATCTTTATACAGGTCGATCTTAACATTCGCTCCTTGGTCAGTGCCGGTATGCCAAGCGATAGTCTGATTCGTTCCACGCGGCCAGACCTCGCCTCCGCCTGGCAACGTCACCAAGATCGATGGGTCAACTGGGTCTTCCGAAACCACCTCGACGGAAAGGCGATACGTCTGTGTGGTACTCCATCGTCTTTGCCATACTGTCATATAATAAGTATCACTTGAGTCGCAATCCCAGAGCCACGCATCGCCGTCACCGATATAGCTTGAATCGGAGGCGATCGCTTGAGTAACCAGACCTTGGGCGCCACCGGTCAATTGAAAATTCCGGGCATTGCCCGACAGAATAAAGCGGTACTGTGTTCCTCCTGAAAAATGCTTCCCCACAACATCAACATCTTTGTCGGGGTATATCTCATCGACGAAGTAATCATTCGAAACGACAGTTGCATGCCTGACCTGATTCGAAAGGTCGGTTGATGCCGATACATAATAGTTCAAGCTATATGCATCTTCCCATCGAAACCAAGCAGTCACCCAATCAGTCGCAGCGTCCCAGTATAGGTGCCTTTCAGCGACAAATCGGACCTTGACATAGCAATTGTTTCTCGCTGTTGCCTGGTACTGGGTATCGAGCGGTACGTACGCAACAGCGCTATCGGGCCAGCCGTCGTTATTAATATCTCTTCCTGCATTGACACCCAGGTGCCGCAGCATACTCAGTGCAACATTTGACGAAGGTGTGGTGTACACAAGGGTGCCGGTTGGCGAATAACCCTTGCGGATTGTATACGTCTGGGTGGTGTCAGACCATGAGACGTTTGTTTCGTATCGTTGTTCGCCGATCTTCCTGTCAGGCAAGAATGGGATACTTTCAAACACCTGCACATCCCAGTAAACAGTAAACGAGCCAGAGACCACCTTGGTGATATAATCATAGAGCGAAGTGTCAACAGTACCACCATAGAATGCGTACAACGCCAGTTCATCGCTGGTTGCCGGGGGGTAGCTCAGAATTGCCGCCGATGGATTGGTACTTGTGAACGCAAGATTAGCAAGGGTTGAGTCAGTCACTTCATTGATATGTTGCATTCCGATTAGGTGTGCTGTTTCGTGGGCAATAACCGAAACGACGGCACTTGCTGCATGAACTAGAATGCTGTGCGAGGGAATAATTCGTTCCGAGAAGACAAACGCATTATCCGCGGGGTCTTGATTTCCGATGTCCACCTTCTCGGCGATTCCAACGAAATCTTTGCGGTACTCGCTGGCCCACGCACCGTCGCCGCCGATGTAGACGGTTGAGTAGGAGCGGGGAACGTCGGGCCGGTCGAGCGTAAACGTGACTTCGACAGGCGCAAACAGCTCGTTCAGTTGGTCGACCACCGCTCCCATGATGGCGTCTTCTTGTCCTGCCAGTTCACCGGGGGCTTCAAACGGCGGTATGCCGAACGGGCCGAGGGTAACGGGGCCGTTGTAGGTCACGTCTTCTTCGCCGTCGTAGTCCAAATACACGACCTGCCCGCGAAGGTTATCCACGTCGGGATCGACCAGGTACATGCCGTGCAGTTCCGGGGCGACGCTTGCCGACAGGACCCGTCGATCCTCCAAGTGCTCCACCAGGAGCCGGCGCTGAAAGACGCGGCGATCAGGAATGTCGGTCGCCGGACTGCGACGACGCCCGCATCGACGAAGGTTGCTGAAGACATCGTTACGCATCTTTATTCCCCCGTTCGAAGGTTCACGGAAGTCAGCCAGGATTTCCGCCGTCCAGGGCTCGCGACATGGACATGCGAATCTGTATTGTTGTGATCTGCCACCCCCTGTCAACAGGGTTAGTCCGTTGGCTTTCAGAAGAATTGGCCGGCCTCGGACAATTCGCCTTCGGACCATCATGAGGCCGCTCGGAGGCCGGTCGAACGCGAGCTCCAACCCCGAGAAACCGACGACGTTGATTGGCTCGTCCAAATGGTTGTTCTCGACGCGAGCGGAGATCCGTACGTCTTCACCGACGAACGTGTAGTCCGTTAGGCAGGTGACATCGCCCCGGACGTGGCGAACCCGCGCCTGCCGCGGCCCCAAGACGGAGATCGACTTCTCACGCCAAGGTGGGTGTCCACTCGAGCTGAACCGGAGTCCTTGAACCACGGCTCCGCATTGAACACCGCCAGGTCCGGCACTTCCCGTGGCCTGCGGCGGGCGGTACAAAGGGAAACGGGAAGCCGTTTGACTACCGAACAAGGAGACATGCACGATGGACACCCTGGATGCGATTCGCAACCGCCGTAGCATCCGCCAGTACCTCGCCAGGCCCGTGCCCCGGGAGCTGCTTCAGCAGATCCTGACAGCGGCCATGTACGCCCCCAGTGCGTGCAACCAGCAGCCTTGGCAGTTCGTCGTGATCGACGATCGCGAGTTGCTGCGGGAGATTCCCGAGATCAACTCCTACGCCGCAATGGCCGCGGAGGCGCTTGTGGCGATCTTGGTTTGTGGTGACAGCCGCCTGGAGACGGTTCCCGGGTACTAGGTGATCGACTGTTCGGCTGCGGTGCAGAACCTGCTGTTGGCGGCCCACGCGGTCGGCCTGGGGGCCGTGTGGACCGGTGTCTATCCGCAGCAAGATCGCATCTCGTTTCGTGGCTGTGAGTTAGGTCTGGGTCCAGCCATTCAAGATCGAAAATCCTTTGCCAACTGGTCTCGACTTCCTGGCGGTAGGCATCCAAGTGTAGGAGGCAAGGTAGTTGAACATTGCATCCGTGGGCGGCGGCTGGGCGTACCTGGGTTTCAGCACCTCTTCGACCAACTTCCTTGCCTTGGCGTCTAAATCGGTCTTCGTGCTTTCGGGCAGCGGGGCCTTTGCCTTCTTGGGCGTGGAAAGCATCCAACCCATTGGCGGCTTCTTCTTTGCCATCGGTGTTGCTCCAATGTGGCCACGCGAATCGCCACTGCCCGCGAGCGTCGGTCGTTTGGTCATAATCAGGCGGTTATTGATCGTCGTCGCTCACGTGGCCTGCGGCGGCGATCGCTTAAATTGAGTGCGGCGGCGCGACGGGGAAATCGCGACAGACACCACGCGTCGGATCACCGAGGCTCGCTTCGGATCTTTCGAAGGTGATCGAGATTCGCCTTGGCTCGAGCATAATCGGGCGGGGCAAGTTCCACCGCCCGTTGCAACACCTCTTCGGCCTCGTCAAGACGGCCAGCCTGCAGAAGGCTGTAGCCGAAATCGTTCAGGTGCAAGTGGTTCTTCGGTTCCAACTCAACCGCCCGCCGATGCTGCTCGACGGACTCTTCGAACTGTCCGGCTTTCGCGAGGCAATATCCCAGACCGACGCAGTAGACAGCGACGTTCGGATACGCTGAAGCGGCGGCGGCATACAACTGCCCAGCGCGCTCGGCGTCATCCTGATCGATCAAGAAGTCTCCGGCCGTGTCGATGATTTCAGCCAGGTCTTCCGTGTCCGCGGGCAATGTCGTCAGTTGCAGAAAAAGCGTCATCGCCTCGTCGGTGCGGCCGTATTGGTACTCGAACGAGCCCACGGTCAACATCGCTGGAGTATAGTCGGTGTTCTTCACCTCGGGGGACTCGCAACGGTAACCCTCGTCAGCATCATTCCAGCGACGGCCGCACGAGTTCTCCGCGGGCCTGCAATTCGGTGTTCTCGTAAGCACCGTAGAACTCGGAATTGCAGTCCAGCCAGAGGCTGATGCGGTGCCGGTCTTCGGGCGACAGCTTGACGTCGTAGTGACGTTCGTCCAGGTACTTCATCAGTCCCGCCGCGCGGGCGCCGAATTGCCCGGCGATGGTCCGGCTGCCGCCGTGGACGCCCATGTTGATGGAGCCGTTGGTGACGTGGAAGTAGAAGCCGTACTTGTCCGCCAGGCTGGCATAAGACTGTGTCCAACCGTTGGCCGCACCCGGCTTGCCGCTCAAGTCCAACGCTTTCTTCTCCTGGTGGCAGCCGACGCAGTGACGGTCCAGCACGGGTTGCACCAGACGCACATAGTTGAACGGGTTCGATCCGTCGACATCCGGCCGAATCGGGGACGGCGCACGTCGCAGCGCCAGGGGCAGTTGTGGTGAACGGTTGGGCGGATCGTGCTTGCGTTCGTGGCAGCCTTGGCAAACCAGCTGTTCGCCCGGATGAACGTATGTTGCCGAACGCATCGACTGGACGGCCGTCCCGTGCTGGTCGATGGCTTGAAAATAGACGGGCTTGCCGACCGGGGCTTCGAAATACGCGCTGCCATCGGCCTCGACCGGCACGGTGCCCAGCACCGCGCGGGCATTGGTTTGCTGGGCGACGCCGATTCGCGGCACGTTGGGCGGCGCGGTCGCTTTGGGCAGTACCTGGATCACGCGCAAGGCTTCGATTTTGGTGCCCTCGGGCCACGGGAAATCGGCGTCGTAGACGTTCATTACGGCCACGGTCGCGGGACGGTCCAGGTGCTTGTCCTCGGCCGCTTGCGACGTGCCCGAGGGGATGATCGGGGGCCGGGGACGCGGTTGCAAGGGAAAGGGCGTTACGCAGGAAATCTCCGGATCGCGGTACACCAACTCGCGGTTGCCAAAGCGATCGAGCCAATACACCCCGCGGTTCTTGGACGCCGCATCGTACACGCACAGGTAATCGTCTTCGTTCAGCGGCCACGGCGTGCCGTACGCCGAATACTGAGAGACCGGTCGGCCCTCCGCCTCGGGGAACGGCATCTCCGGCGTCAGCCGCGTCAGCTGTGACATGGCTCCGTCGTCCTCGACCCGGGGGTCGATCAGCACCAGCGAGCCGAACTCGTGCCCGTGATGCGCGCCGGTGCTGGCGACGAACTTGTTCGAGTCGGGAATGGCGCGGATGTTCATCTCCATCCACGGCCGGCCTTCGCGGCGCGTCGGATAGTTGCCGTGAAAGCTGCGCGGATCGCGGCCATCGGGATAACTGGTCCAGATATGGTGAGCGACGTTCGTGTCGCGATCCACGTAATCCCAGCGCGTGTAGACCAACATCCCGTCGTTGGTGACGCTGGGATTCCATTCATGCGTCTCGTGAAAGCTCAGACAAATGATATCGCTGCCGTCCGGACGCATCGAAAACAGCGTGTACACGGGACAGTGCCGTCCGCACCGCAGATAGCCGCCGCGGCGTTCGGAGACGAACGCGATCCGACCGTTGGGCAGGAAACAGGGATCGAAATCATTCCAATCGCCGTCCGTCAATTGCACCAAGCCTGTGCCGTCTGCGTTGACCCGGAAAATGTGGAACGAGCATTCCGGCGTCCACTCGTACGCTTCCTTGCCGCGGTACTTGTCCCACGCCGCCGCTTGGCTGTAGGCGAACAGGATCGTGTTGCCATCCCACGAGACCTCGGGGGACAGGAAACTGCCGCCCTCGAGTTTCTGGCCCTGGAGCCGACCGTTTTCGACCACCGAGTTCTCCAGCAGATTGACCAAACGCGGCTGGTCGCCGAAGGGCTTTTCCAGCACGTACAGCCCGCCGCCGGGCTTGGCGTTGCAACCGTAGTACTGGTCGCACATGTGGTACACGCCCACGGAATCGTGCCGCTTGACGAACAGCAGCTGGTTGATGTCGGCCAGCAGCGGATTACAGAACGCAATTCGCCGCTTGACGCTGCGGGCTTGAAGGTACAACTCGCGTCGTGCGGGCTCGGGCACCGTGGCCGCCGCCGCCAGTTCCGTCGCACGCGCGGCAAGCGGTTCCAATTCGGCTACCAGCGGCGACAGTTCCGGCGGGTTCGCTTTCTGCGCCAGTCGCGCCGCCAGCTGTCGGGCCTGTTTGATGACGGTGTGCGTGTGGGCAAGCGAGAAGCCGTTGCCGTCTTGGGCCGCAGGAGCCGTGCTGCGCGGGGCCAGTGGCTGGTAGCCCAGACGCTGGAAATCCGCGTCGCTCAGGGTTCCGGTGCTGGAGTAGCGGCTGACGCTGATCTGGTTAGCCGGCTTGTTCAGGGCCACGTTCACGGCCGGGTTGTCGGCCGCGTAGACTTCGATCTCGTCCAATGCGAACGAACAGCGTCCGGGAACCCGCAGCCGCACGACGCGGGCCGTCACTTCGCGATCGGCGAAACGCACCTCGAGCGGTTTGCCCACCACGCCGCCGTAGGGCTTGCCGTCGTGTTGGTAGACCGGTGTGAACTGGCCCTTGTCAGCCACGCACTCTTCGCACGTCACCAGGATCTGCAGATTCCCGGTGCGGCCTTCGCGCGCATCGCAGCGGTTGTAGACCAGCACACGATCCAGGCGGTAGACGGCGCCCAAATCGACCTGCCACCAGGGGTCCGTCTCGCCGCTGGCGACGTGAAAGCCCCACAGGCCGTTCTTGACGCCGTCGCAACCACCCGCCGCGTCCTCGATGGTCGTCACCACCGAGGCGGCCGCGGGAACAGCGGCCTGCTGCGCCCCGAAACGGCGGTCGCTGTCGATCCAGTCGGCCTCGACCAGCGTTCGGACATCCGTCGCCACGTCGGTTCCTGGCGACGGTTTGCTCTCCGTGCGATCGGCGCGGTTGTCGCCCCGGACCGTTCCGGACAACAGCAGAACGATCGAACCGGCCAGCAACAGGCAGGATCGGCTCGTGGTACGGCGATTGTGTGACATGACGCAACTCCTGGGAAAACGAGGCGCGGCGGGCAGGGGCACAACGGGCTACATTCTACATTCCGGAACAGCGGGCGGGTATCTTGTCCGCAAGAAAATCAGTTGGCACGATCGGGAGGTGCTTCCAGTGATCGTAGGCGTCGCTGTGCTCGCTGGCGGTGTAGCGGTGACACGAATCGTCTCCCTTTCCGCCGGCATCGGCGTGACCAGACGCTCTGGACTCGAGTCGAAAACACGAGTCACTTTCCTCGAACTGCGCGACAGCGATACTCGGATCCCCTCTTCTCGATGCTAACCAGGAACGTCCAAACGCCACCTACATGAGGATGCCGATCCGATCTAGGTCCCCACAAGACATAGCCGTTATTTGGGTTCAGGCTGTTGCGCGCGAGCACTCTTTCCACACTGTCTGTCGGATAGTCGGATCTGTATTCGACAGGTGTCATTCTGGACGTGTCACAGCCGGCGCGATCCAAACACCGCCTCGTCAGTTCAACTGCAATATCTTCGGTGAGCGGCCTTTCGTCGTGGAAGCGATACTCACGAGAGAAGACATTATTCAAACCGTAACTATTCACGCGTAGGAGCAGCCACCCGGCGACAATCAAGCCCAAGAACGCCATAACATAAATCACGTACTGCGCCTTGTTCAGGATCATTGGCCTTACCCTCAGCACGAACGAGTTAGGAAATATCTGCCCATTCCCAGCAGTGTTTCTATCCAGGCAATCCCCTCTCTGCCCGCCCTTCTCCCTGCGCTCGCCTGTCCGGGCAGCGAAACAACTCGACCTGCCCTCGTTCGGCCAGCCGACTTCGCGCCCACCAAGTTACCGCACACGCGCTGGCCGCGCCGAGGCAGACCAGTTGGGCCAGCGTCAGGTTCCCAACCAGCAACGCGCTGTCGGCCCGAAACCATTCGCCGATGAAGCGGACCGCACAGTAACCCAGCCCGAACAGAAGGAACGATTCCCCCCAGCGGCGCAGCCGTTTGTCAGCCACCCACAGCAGCCCCCATAACATCAGCGTGGCCGCCGCTTCGTACAGCGGAACCGGATGTACCGGCAGCGAGCGATCCGCCGACGGCGGCAACAGGCATGCGGTCAGATGCTGATAGTAAGCCGGGCTGCCTGCCGGATAACGGACGCTCAGCGGCCAGTCGCTGCCGCACAGGGCCGGGAACGTCTGGACTTGACGCCGCCAAGCCGGGTCGTCGACCGCGGCGGCGAGACGTTCCGGGGAGGCACAGATATCGCCCCAGCAGCAGCCGCCGAAGAAACAGCCGACGCGCAACAGGGCAATTCCGGCTGGCAGCGAAAACGCAAAGGTGTCCCCCAGGCGGCCCAGCGGCAGTCGCGTCGCCAGCGCATAAACGATCACCAGCGCGACGGCTGCGAACAGTCCGCCGAACAACACACGGTCGTTCGCCGCTCCGTCCGCCAGGAATTGCGATGTGCGGCCGCCCAGCCGCGAGCCCAGGGCGGTGGCGATCAGCAGCAGGGGCAACAGCCCGTCGATGTGCCACACGGCGATCCCGATCCTGCGGGCCCGCCGCCGCGCCAGCCACCACCCCAACGCCCAAGCCGCTACGAGCAGGGCGCCATAGGCGTGGACGTGAGGCCACCAAGTCGCACTCGGCGTCATCACCATTCCAAGCATCCCGCCGGCCGGAACGCTTCGAGGACCGACTTGACCAGCGCCTTGTCGTCCACCTTCGTCAACACGACGGCTTCGCCCCCGTACAGCGACTCGGAGTTGATGCTTTGGGCGATCGCCGCCTCGAGTGCTTGGCTGCTGTTTGCGCTTTTGACGGGTTCCTGGTCCCCGTTCACGAAATGCAATCGCAGGGTTCCATCTACCAAACCGATCTTCCCGACCAGGTACGGCGGTTTTTCGCCCGCGCCCGCGAAATGCTCGCAGTTCAACGGCTCCATCGTCAGGAACGTCGCGCCGCCGATCGCCGTCAGCCAGCCTTTACAGTTCATCCGCTGCGTCGGTGTCACACGGTCGCCGTCGCTGCGGTAACTGAAGATGTTGATGAAATACGTGCGGGCGTCGTAGGGCCGAAAGAACAGCAACGAGCGTTCGCCGTCGGCGTCCTTCATCGACCACACCCCGGCGTAGGCCGGATCCACCTTGCTCTGTTCCGGATCGCCCACCGGATGCCGGACGCAGGCGGTGAGCCCCAAGATGACGACGATCAGCGGAGCGACGGTGACCAACGCCACCAGGGGACTCCACGCTTTCAACCACTGGACAAGCTGCGTGCGTTTCATAGCGGGCTCCTTCGGAAAAGCATGCCTCTCGGGCCAAGTCGCCGGCGAGCACGATGCCGAGCCGGCGGCACGGTCATTATAGCATTTCATTTCCAAGAACCCATCGTCGCATCATGTTCTGAAACCTTCTGGGGCGGCGCCGTCGACAAAGTACACGTCGCGATCCGGACGGCTGCCGGGGGTGTGAATATCGAGTAAGTCGAGCGGTTCATCGCCGGTCACAAAACCGTGCCTCGTGCCAGGGGGCAGGCGGAGAAAGTCGCCGGGAGCCAGTGGGTATTCGCGGCCGTCAAGGATCGCCACACCGTGACCGGACAACACGTAGTAGTACTCCTCGGCCACGCGATGGTAACTGATGCTGGTCCGCTCGTGCGCGGCAATGCGGACTCGGTACGCCGTGCCGGCGGCTTCCTCGTCGGCGTCGATCAGCGATTCCAGGATGTACGGTCCCAGCTGCTGTGTGCGGGCTGGATCGCCGCTGTGTCGGTGGATCAGTTTCAAGCGTCTTGCTCCTTAGTCGATTCCAGAAGAGGGCTCAGACGTCCAAAATTCAATTTGCCGGGCAAACCGTCTGCAATATAGTCAAGTCGATATCCGGCAAAATTGAATTCTGGACATCTGAGCCTGGCTCGCTAACGCGCTGCCGACCGTAGCCGGATCCTCGCATAGCCGATGGCGTTCCCGCTGCCGGCGCGGACGCCCAGCAAGTCCAGCACGTCGGACGGCGCCGAACCGCCGCGGACGGTGGCGGTAAAGAACGACGTAAACGGTTGGTCCAGCGGTACCCGGACCGGTTGGCCCGCCGTGCCATCGGCCAGGATCTCGAACAGCCGGTTCTCCGCCACCGCTCGGCCCTCGGTATCCGCCCCGCTGACGTAACAGATCACCCACAGACGCAGATCGGGCGTCAGCTGGAACCGGGCCGCCGCGGCAGTCAAGCTCGCGCCGCCTTCCTCGGCCAGGATCAAAGACCGTCGCATAACGATTTGCCCGTCTCGGACCACGGCATAGTTCAATGCCTGGGACTGCCGAGCGTCGGGAAAGAATTTCTCGCGCAGCCGCGTGTCGATCGCCCGCTCGGTCCACAACACATGCACTCCGCCGTCCGGAGCTGCCCACAGATCGCTGGGAAAAATCCAGCCGCCCGTCTCTTCGCGGCTGGCGATCTCGATCCAATCGTGGAACTTGCCCTGGGTGATGTCCTCCGTCCAGGTGAAAAACAGTCGCCGAAAATCGTAGTCCCAATCCCGGCCGGTCAGTTCCTTCTTGTACGCGCGCCACGGCGACTTGGGCTCGATGATATCGCTGACGCCGCAGAAGTAGACCGCCCGGTCGCGGAGCATGACGTTGGGATAGCACAGGCGAATCGGCTGGGGTTTCTCATAGTCCGCGCCCCAGGGCCAAGTCAGTTTCCCTTGCGCGGGCCATTGGCCGCCCGCATCGCGAAAAGCCCATTCGGCGTGCGTGTAGCCGATGTTCTGCAGCAGGATCAATTCGCCGCGCGGGCCGTCGGCCGCAAAGCTGCGGTACGAGTGCTCGCTGAACGGCGGCTCGCCCTCCCATTGCGGAAGCAGTGTCTGATACGGCTGCCTGACGTGCGCGGCATCAAACTGCAGGATTTCCGGCCTCGCCGCACCGCCGTACTGATCGGCCGCTGTCAGCGTGGGATTGGCCGACAGAAACAACGTGCCCGCGGGGGGGAAACCCACGATCGGACACGGCTCGCGGGTTCGCCCCGTGGGGTCGGCTTGCTGCAATTCCCACCCGCCGTCGCGGCGCTGAAACAACAGCCAGCGGCAATTGTTCAGCGGCTTGTGCTGGGCGAGCGTCTCCAAACCGCTGGCGAACACCCGCTCGCCGATCCGCACCAGGCACGTCGAACCACCACACCACATCGGCCCGGCGCCGTTGTCGGCCGGTTCGTAGCGATAAACGTCTTCCTCGGCCTCGACGATTACTGTCGGCGGGCCTTCCTCCCCGTGGCCGGCGGCGGGAACGAGACAGAGTGTGCCTAGGATCGCCAGTCGCAAAACTCTGGTCATTATCAAGTGCTCCTTACGGCTCAAGGGATGCCATGCGTTGTGACAAACCTGTCAGCCTTGACCATACGTTCGATCATCCAGTTCTCGATGCTTCCCTCGCAGACGCGATCGTCGGTCTGATTGCTCATGACACTGCCTTGGACATCCATTCGCTGCGGTCGCACGCCCAACGCACCAGTTTGGGTTGGGCAGTCAGACGGTTCATCGAACCCTCGCGGCAATCACGCTTCCTCTCCCGGTCGTGCCTGGGCAAACAGCGCCGCGAGAAGGTTCAGCTTCTCGGAAACTTCCTCAGGAATCCTGTGCGGATCCACGAATTCCACCAGTCGATACAATTCGCCCTTGCGCAGCAGCATCGCATGGCCCAGCAGTTCGGCGAGGCGGCGGAAAAACTCCTCGGCAAAGTCGCTGAGCTTGCAGCGTTCGGTTCTCGCCTCCCACAGCAGCAGCGCCGCGTCCGCAGGCAGCGACTGCCAAGTCGCAAAATCGTGGGCACGACCGGCGAAGACGCGTTCGAGGATCAGCGCGTCGAGGACCTCGTTCGTCTCGCTCCGAAACTGGCCAAACAGCGGCATATCCCGGTACTGCCGGGCGACGAAAGCCCGCAGGACTTCGGGCGTGATAAAGTAGTTTTCGCCTTCGTAACGCTTCCAATAAACGATCCGCAGCCCGCCCTCGTCCGAGTCCTTCCGCCCTTGGCCGTCATTGTCCAGGATGGCCAGTCCGGCCAAGTTGGGGACCATGTCGCGAATGGCGAAGAAGTGCTTCTTCGGTGTCACGCCGAAGCCGCCTTCGACGCGTTCCAGTTGGGCGTCCAGATCGGGGTCAGGATAGTTATCCTGGACATAGAAGGCGTTTGCCCGTTCGTCCCACACGGCCGCCACCTGATGGCCGAGCCGTCTGGCCAGCGCCCGCAGGATCTCGAGATCGGTGCCGCCCTCCAGGTACAGCACGTAGCCTCGCTGCCGCGCGCGGACATAGTGTTCGGCCCCGTAGTGCTTCAGGGCATTCTTAATCTCCGTCTTGGCCGCCAGATTATCCGCCTGGCCTGCCAGCAGGAGCGTGAGGTTGTGGTCGAGCGATTCCGCCAGGATCACCTCCGAGTGCGTGACCAGAACCACCTGCGACTCGTTCTCGGCGGCGATCTCGCGAAGCAGCACATAAACCTGTTTCTGACGCAGGATCTCGAGATGCGCATCCGGCTCGTCGATCAACAGCACGCTGCGGCGATGCGAGTACAGATAGGCGAAGATCAGCAGCATCTGCTGGAACCCGCGCCCGGCCAGAGCGACGTCCAGCGGCTCCCTGACTTGAGCCTGCCGATAGAACAAGTCGATGCTACCGCGAACCGTCTCTGTGGGATTCCCCAAGTCGACATTGAACAACCGCTGCATCAGTCTGGCAATCCGCTTCCAGTCCTCGGGCGCCTGTTTGAAGACGAGCAGACACAAGTTGCGCAGCACCTGCGCCGTCTGCCCCTGTCCCAACAAGACGTCGATCCGCCCGGGCTGGAGAATCGGCTCGTCGGTCTCCAGGCCCGACATGGGGTAGAGCAGCTCCACATTCAGCCTGGCTGCCGTCTCGATCAGTTCCGGTTTCGCGAGCGTGGCCTCGTCCGGCGTGCAGTAGATCAACTCGTCGCCCTGGTTGCGGAACCGCATCGTGACGGGTTCGACCTTGTTCTCGTGCAGCACCCCCAGCGTAATCTGCAGTCGGATCTCCGAGTTGCCGGTGCGCACGGTCGTGTTGTGCCAGAAATAGCGGGTACGCTGAACGGGCACGGCGACGATGTTCAGACGGTTGAGCGATGTCGAGGTGCGCTCTTTGGGCGGCGCCCGGCCCTTGCTGTCGTGCCACGTCCGGATTGCCTGCGACCACAGTGCAATGGCCTGGATGGCGGTGGTCTTGCCGCAGTTGTTCGGGCCGATCAGCACCGCCGGATGATCCAACTCGATCCGCTGCCGGTCGCCAAAGCGTTTGAAGTTCTCAATCTCGAGGTAGTGAAGCAATCTCACGCGGCATCCTCCCGGAACGCTAATGCCTCCCGCACGTCGATTCTGACGGTCACGGTGGCCGTCACGCACCGCAGCACGGTCTCGGTCACGGTGTTCATCTTGTTCTTGCGGCCCGCGGTTCGACGTAGCGTAGCCGCCACGACATCGAATTGCAAGGCAGCGCTGCATCCGACACTTCAAGGCGGGCTCTGGCTTGACGGCGGCGTGTCAAACCTTATTCTGAACTTCCATCAAGTTCCGAAAACCGGTTCTCTTGCGTATCGGACATTATCCCATGTCTTCAACTTGCCTGTCCCCGTCGCGTCTGCCGCTACGAATTGTCTGGCCGTCATTGGTCCGCTCGATGTGTTTGCTGATTGCGACCCTGCCGAGTCTGGCCGCTCGAGCGGAACGGGTCACGATGTCGCTGGACGGCTCGTGGGAGATCGAGGATACTTTGTCTGCCACCGAGATCCCGTCCCAATTCACGCACACGGGCCCGGTTCCCGGGCTGACGAACCTGGCGGTGCCGACGTTTGACAAGGTGGATGGATTCTTGAGCCGCGAGCAGCTGGCCAACCGCATTCGCTGGAAGCTGTCGCCGCCCGAATGGCTGCAGGAACACTGGCAGGGCAAGGTCGAGCAGGATCGCAACTATTTCTGGTATCGCAAGACCTTCCGAGCGCCGGCGGCGCGAGCGGTCGCGGTGCTGAAGATCAACAAGGCCCAATTCGGGACTGCGGTCTGGCTGAACGGCAAGAAGATCGGCGAGTATGCCGGCTGCTTTTCGGCCGGCTATTTCCCCTTGGACCAGGCCCTCCGCTGGAACGAGGACAACACGCTGGTCGTCCGCATCGGCGCGCATCCCGCCGTATTGCCCGACACATACCCTACCGGTTCGGATTTCGAAAAGATCAAGTGGACGCCGGGCATCTATGACAGCGTCTCCTTGATCTTCTGCGACAATCCCTACATCCAGTCGATCCAGGTTGCCCCGCGGTTGGCCTCGTCCGAAATCGTCGTCCAAACGGTGGTCGAGAACCGCGGCGCCGAAACGGAGTTCGAATTGCGGCACTTGGTAAAGACTTGGAAAGGCAAGCACCCGGTCGGCGACGCGGCCACGGACAAAATCCGCCTGCAAGCCGGCGAAACCCGCACGCTGCTGCACACGATTCCGATCCCCGACGCCCAGCTGTGGTCGCCCGAGAGTCCGTTTCTGTACGTGCTGGAATCCAGTACTTCGGGCGACAGCAGCAGCACGCGGTTCGGGATGCGAGAATTTCGTTTCGACGGCCCGACACGCCGCGCCTATTTGAACGGCCAGGTGTACTATCTGCGCGGTTCGAACATTACCTTGCACCGCTTCTTCGAAGATCCGGCTTGCCGCGATCTGCCGTGGAACGAGGCCTGGGTCCGCAAGCTGCTGGGCGACTTGCCCCAGCGGATGCACTGGAACTATTTCCGTTTCTGTATCGGCCCGGTGCCCGACCGCTGGCTGGACATCTGTGACGAAGTGGGATTGTTGATCCAAAACGAGTTCTTCGTCTGGACGGGCGGGCCCGGTTGGTATCAGGGCTATTCGCGGACGCATGACGCCGACGAGATGATCCGCCAGTACCGCGACTGGATGCGCGACAATTGGAACCATCCCAGCGTGGTCGTCTGGGATGCGAACAATGAAACCAAGGACGCAGTGTTCGGCGAGCAGATCATCCCGGCGGTGCGGCCGTTGGATCTGTCTCAGCGCCCGTGGGAGAACAGCTACAATCCGCCCGCGGGAGATATCGATCCGGTCGAGCATCATCCGTACCTGATGATCGGCGGATACTTCGGCGAATTGAAGTTCAAGATGAGCGATTTGGAAACGCTGGACAGCCGGCCGCGGCCTGGGCAACTGCCGTCGGACCGGCACGCACCAATCATCAACGAGTACGGTTGGCTGTGGCTGAACCGCGACGGTTCGCCCACGCGGTTGACCGAGCGGGTGTATTCCCAGTTGATGGGCGACGACACCACGGCTCGAGAGCGTTTGGACATGTGGGCCTACCTGATGGCCGCCAAGACCGAATTCTGGCGGGCTCATCGCCAGTACGCCGGCATCATCCATTTCGTGTACCTCACCTGCAGCTATCCGGGCGTGTACACGTCAGACCATTTCGCGGACGTTACGGGCCTGGAATTGGATCCGGCCTTTGCGGACTACGTCGGCGAGTCGTTCAAGCCGCTGGGCGTGTACCTCAACTTCTTCCAGCCCACGCTTGCGCCCGGCGCGAGCCGCACGTTCAAAATCATGCTGGTCAACGATCGGCCGGAAGCAGCCTCCGGGACGTTGCGGCTGGCGCTGGAGACCAAGGCAGGCCAGATGGTCGCCGAAGCGGAAACACCGTTCGAACTGCAGCCGTTGGGTGACGCGGCTTACGAATTGACGCTGGCCGTTCCGAACGGCGCCGCGGGGCCGTGTGTGCTGAAAGCTGCGGCGTGCCCTGAAGGGACGCAGGAACGGACGGTCTGCCGACGCTGGGTCGTGGTGGATCGTTAGGCTCGGGTTGGGGGGGGGCTCAGACCTACAGAATTAAATTTTCGCGGTCCAGCCTCTCAGCGCATGGAAAACGTTTCCCCGCGAAAATTGAATTCTGTACGTCTGAGCCTGGGAGCTGGCGACAATCCACTTGGTTGCCGTGCGGTTTTCGGCGATAATGGTTCGTCGTCGCGCTCGTTTTTCAAACGCAGGAGAAATGTCATGAGCAAGACCAACGTCAACCGCCGCAAGTTCCTAGCCTCGACGGCCGCCGGATTGGCTCTGCCCACCGTCGCCGCTGCCCGTGCCGCAGCCGCCGAGGAATCCAATGGGCTGCAACCCATCGGCCAAGCCAAGGGCATCCATCCGGGCCGCGTGGTTTGGGCTCATGATCCGCGTGTGACCGCTTGGAAAGGCCCCGAGGACGGCCACTGGTGGCAAGGCGACTGCGTCCGGCAGGATCGCGTCGATGCGATGATGGCCCGCGCCGTCTGCGAACTGACCGGTACATCCACGGTAGGGCAGGCCTGGGACAAGTTGTTCCGCCACCTGAACCAGACCCGCGGCAAAGGCGATGTGGGCTACGTGGCTGGCGAGAAGATCGCGATCAAGCCGAATTGGGTCGGCCTGATCTATCGCGAGGGCAACGTCAACGCGGAGACCTGCACGTTCCTCCGGCGGCACGACTATATGAACACGGCGCCCCAGATGGTCATCGCGCTCCTGCGCCAGTTGACCGGCGCCGGCGTGCCGCCTGCGGACATCACCGTCTGTGACACGCTGGCCTATCTGGTCAACGAATTCCACGACCTGCTGCAGTGTGCCGTACCCGGCGTGCGGTACGAGGACTACGGGGGCGCGGACGGACGCGTCAAGGTCAGCAGCAGCGAGGTGCCCTTGTACTGGAGTTGCCGCCCGCAGGCCGACGACCAGGATCTGCTGCCCACGTGTTTTGCGGCAGCGGATTACCTGGTCAACTTTGCGAATCTGAAAGCGCACATGGGTTCGGGCGTGACGCTGTGCGCCAAGAACCATTACGGTTCGCTGGTCCGCTGGCCGGTGCAGAAAGGCTACTACGACATGCATCCGGGTGGTTTTTCCAAGCAGGCCGGCATCTACCGGCCGCTGGTAGACTTGATGGGCCACGCGCACCTGGGCGGCAAGACGGTGCTGTATTTGATCGACGGGCTATTCTCCGGGCTCCATCCGCGAGACCCCGTGCCGCAGCGGATGACGACACCGCCGTTTGACGGCCATTGGGCGTGCAGCTTGTTCGCCTCGCAAGATCCCGTCGCCATCGACTCGGTGGGCCTCGACTTTCTCCAAGCCGAGTGGACCGATTTCCCGCGGCAAGGCGGCGTGGACGATTACCTGCGCGAGGCCGCGCTGGCCCACGACCCGCCTTCCGGCACGTTCTATGACCCGAATCACGCCACCGCGACCAGTCGCCTGGCCAGCCTTGGCGTTCACGAGCACTGGAACAACGCGCGGGACAAGCAATACTCCCGCAATCTCGGCTTGGCCGAGGGCATCGAACTGGTCGCCGTCCGCACGACGTAATCTCCACCGCGCGTCCGAACCAGCTGGCACTTGAGGCCTCGTTAAGAAAGACTCCCGTCCCCATCGAATCCTCGGTTCAGGAGCCAGTCCTTCATGGCCTAGCATTTTCGCAAAATAAAGACCGTGTCCGAAATCTCGTCGTTCAGTTGCAGCGGATGCTCGATTTCGTACCAGAAATCGTACACATCCAACAACTCGAACGCGGGGACTTGCGCCAGCAGGCGGCGAATCTGGCGAGCGGCGTACAGGCGCAAGGGAAACTCGTCGCGGAGTCGAAGTTGTGTCTCGCCGCGACGCACCAGCAGGCTGATACGGATCGTTTCCAGGCGGCGGCGGCGGTCGCTGCTGACGACGCGCAAGGTGACCGTGACGTGCGTGCCGCCTTGCCGTTCGGTCCAGCGTTCGGTGCATTCCTCGGAGGCGTCCGGCGGCAACAGATGAAAGCCCAGGATGTAGATCCCGCCCGGCCGCAGATGGTCGGCGACGCATTGCAAGTGGCGGCGAGCGTCCTGTTCGGTCAGCAAGTGGCGAAAGCTGTCGAACGTGTTGTACGCGGCATCCACGGGACGAGGCAGCGCAAAGTCCGCCATGTCGGCTTGGAACACGCTGGCCTCGAGTTTGCGGCGAGCCAACCGCCGACGCAGATAAGCCAGTGCCGGTTTGCTCAAGTCGAATCCCGTCAGGGTATAGCCCCGCGCCGCCAATTCGGCGACCAGACGGCCCGTGCCGCAAGCCGGCTCCAGCAGTCGCCGCACGGGAAATTCGCAGTATTTCCGGCAGGCGGCCTCGACAAAGTCTGCTTCCGGCCGCGTCTCGGAACGAAAGGCGATATCGTAATACTGCGGCGCGTCATACCAACTGGATTGGATGACACCCGAGCGCGAAGACTGCCGACTTTGTTTCACGTTTCAGAGATCCTATTCCTGCTCGACGGGTTGCGGCTGCGGCTGAGTCGCGGGTGCCGCCCGTCCTGCCGCTACGGGCGGTTGCGAGGGCATGGGGTCCGGATTCTCGGGAATCTCGACTGTATTGCCTCCGCTGCCACAGCCGGCCGTGTGGACGATCACGAGAAACGCCAACAAGATACCCCAAAACACCTGTTTCATGTGGATCTCTTCCTTGCCCTGCGTTCACTGCGGCGTTTCGCCGTCTCCCATGCCGCCCAAATACTTCATCATATCGTCGTCGATGGTTGTCGCCAGCGGGCGGACGGACCCGTCGCAATAGCAAAACTGGACGACCCCCGGATGCCGGCTGCTGAACCGGTGGTAATCCGTATCACTCAGGCCCCAGGCCGTCGGCAGCGCGCCGCTGCCCATCCAGCTGTGAGCGTACTCGCGGCGGTTCCCGTACTGGCCGCCCAGGGCCTCGCCGAACATCAACGTGTGGCTGGTCCCGTCGGTGACATCGCCCAGTCCCTTTTTCGAGCGGTTATACATCGGTCCCCGGAAGAAATCCCAGTAAGCATTCTCCGTCAACCCCATGCCGCCCGCGCTGGCGACGTAATTGGTGCGGCCGATATTCTGCCCGCCGCCGGCGAGCGACATGTACAGCCCCGTCAGCCACACGGAACCGGGCGGCGTCTTCGTATTGTCCTTATCCCACCAGGTGTGCAACCCCACAAAGGTCCCCGTGACGTTCGCATACGGATCGTCCGAAGGACAGAGAAACAGGCCCAGTTTCGCTTGGGAGATGGCCCACGTCGAGGCATCCGTCCACCAAGCGCCTCGGATCTTGTCCACGTCCAGGTCCACCTCGATCCGATCCCGGACCGATTCTTGTTCCAGATAAGGCAGCAAGTAGGGCAAAACCCCCACGAACTGGTCGCCCACCGGGGGCACCTCGATGGACGGCCAGGGCCCCAAGTATCCGGGCGGAAAACGCTTGGCGGCGGAATGGAAATTGTGTGCCGCCAAGCCGATTTGCCGCAGATTGTTCGTGCATTGTGCACGCCGCGCCGCCTCGCGGGCACTCTGCACGGCCGGCAGCAGCAACGCCACCAGGATCCCGATGATGCCAATCACTACCAGCAACTCGACGAGGGTGAACCCCCGCCGTTGCGAGAAAGCCGAAGTTGGATGCGACAGGGACGCCATGCGCTGAATCCGC
>Ga0351904_1003_pt2 | contig 67551 bp, 58 predicted proteins | sample BONcelHT113001E3_FD_205826 | JGI IMG/M metagenome (GOLD analysis project Ga0351904, IMG submission 205826) | Enriched cells from coal bed in the Powder River Basin, Montana, United States - BONCAT cells T11 rep1 HSBNCT.T11.300.1.E3 ...
TTTTACAGTTTTACACCCAAAACCTCAGCACCTCAAGATAGGTAGGGATGAACTCTCATCTGGCGAAGTTCTAGCTATGGACGAGCTTTCAAAAGTGGTTGACTTAGATTCCATCCAACTAATGGCCATTACCTATGCCATGGGTGATGGTATCCGTGAAATAACCCCCCTGAAAAAAGTTAAAAATAGGGGAATTCTTTCCATTGAAGGAGCAGGAAAGGTTACTGGGGGAGGAACCGCTGTTTATGAGGAAATTGAACAATCAGGAATTCCCACTGTCCTAATACCCGGACTGCACCAGGATACCCCTTCCATTGATCCTCTGTTTCGGGCAGCCTATTCCCATCACGCCAGTGCCGAGAAGGTAAGCATATGCTACAACGCCCACTTGGAAACTGGTTATAAGAATTTCATTGTATCCGATATTAGCTCCAACACCGTAAGTCTACTCCTGGAAAATGGGGAGATCAGGGGTGCAGTGGATGCCTGTCTTGGTTCCATGGGTATTGTGCACGGTCCCCTGGATTTGAAAATGATCCGTGATGTTGATGAGGGATTGCGCACTGCAAACCAGTGTTTTTCCCGTGCTGGAGCAGTTAAAGTGGCAGGGATAGATGAAAGGGTGGCCCATGCCAAGGATGTTCTGCTAGAAAGGTACCAGGAGGGAGATACCAAAGCGGAACTGGCCCTGGAAACCATGCTCATGACCATTGCCATGGAGATATGGGGACTGGCTGGAATTGCCAATGTCCCCATGGAAGGAGTGGTACTCACTGGTTCAGTGGGAGCTATGCAGGAACCCTTTGATTTTTACGGTGCCCTGAAGGATAAACTGGAAGATGTTGGAGAAGTGGTAATGCTACCCCCTACCTCTGGTTCAGTGGGAAGTGCCCAGATTGCACAGGCTGTTTTTGAAGGTTCTCAGGATATTCTTGGAATTAAAGTTTTATAATAACCTATTTTTTCTAATTTTGATTATAATTAGTTAATATTACAAAATCACATTTATTTTACCTGAAAAATCAATTTTAAACTATTTAAAATAGGTAACCTAATTTCTACTGTAGAAGCTATGTTCGTGGGAGTATCCTAAATTATGGTCTACTGTAGAATAATACTGGGAAACAGGGGAAAGGATATCAAGGATTTGAAATAACAAATTTGTCTACTGTAGAAAATCAGGAGAATAAATACTTAACTTGATAAAAGATTGACAAACCTTGAAAAATAGGGAAAAGTAATTTAATCCAACCAATCTACCATTTTTTCCAAAGAAGCAGTGGCATCTAGAGAAATAGGAGTTAAGGTGGCACAATTTTCACATTTAAGAGTATGGACATCAGTGCCCACTTCATCATCTTCCACAGAATCACCATCAATCCAGTAATAGGGCCTTCCCCTAGGATCCAGGCGTTCTTTGATATGGACTCTGTACATTCTATCACCTAAACGAGTTAACCTTAAGCAGTCACTATCGGGATGTGATGGAATGTTCAGGTTTAAAAAATCAACTCCTTCTGGTAAACCATTTTTCAGAATCATCCGGGCCACCCTCTCTGTCATTTTCTGTGCATGGGAAAAGTCAATATCCACATGCCCATCATGAAACTTGAAATCACCCCGGGTAACCTGCAGAGAAACTGAAAGTGCAGGAATACCGTGGACCGCTGCCTCCATAGCAGCCCCAATTGTTCCAGATGTAGTTAACTCTGATTTACCAAGATTTTCACCAATGTTAATTCCAGAAATAACTAAATCCGGTTTTTGAGGGGCAATTTGGAATATTCCAATGATTAAAGCATCGGTGGGTGTTCCCGAAACCATGTAAGCTTCTCCACCATCAGTCATGTGGGTGTTGGTAACCCTTATGGGTTCAAAAAGGGTTAAAGCGTGGCCTATTCCACTTTGCTGGGTTGCGGGGGCAACAACTAGTGTTTCTCCCAGTTTTTCTGCTGCTTTTTTAGCAGCGATGATACCTGAGGAGTTAACTCCATCGTCATTAGTGATGAGAATGGTCATAGAGGCAGATTTATACCTCAACATCTAAATAGTTTGCGTGAGGTAACCAGTTGGTGAGAGGAACAGTTTTAAGTATAAAGAAATAGAAAACAAATATTATCATCTAGTGAATAAAGAAATTATGAGGTGATGTTATATCATCACTGTTTGAAGGTGGGGGAATTGGATAAAAACAGATTAGTCAAATTCATGGCAAGGGTGATGGAAGAATCAGGCTTCAAGGTCTACCGTAACTTCCAGACTTCCCGACACATCATTGACATCTACGGAGTTCTACCCACCATCCTTGGAGATATTGGGGTGGTTGTAGCCTGTAAAAACTATGATGACCGCTGGGAAGTAGGTCTGGACGTTTTAAAGGAAATGGAAATGGTGGGAAAAACCCTTAAAGCCTCCAAGATCGTGGTAGTAACCACCTCTTACTTCACCAAAAGCGCGGTGAACTACGCTGACCGTCGAAATATCAAGATTATTGATAAAGACGGCCTAGTGACACTGGCTAAGAAATTTTCCGCAAAGCATGAAGAATACGGTGGAGTGCAAGTATACGAGGATGAAGAAGGAGAAGGAGTACCTCCAGAGGTAACTGAAGAATACAGTCCTTCATCAGAAACAGCTTCTTCATTTCCCAAGACAAAATCTTCCTCTCCAGGGTTCTTCAGTAGAGGGAAGGGAAGTTTGGATCGGGCCACTAAATCAAGATCATTTTCCATGCCTGAAGGTCCTGGACTTAAACCTATCTTGACCAACACCATATCATTGATAATTATTGTATTCGCAATTTCATCCCTTATAACCTATTTCATCAGCATGGGGTACACTAATACTGCTATTCTAGGAATTGCCAAAATATTAATTTCCGCAGTGCTATCCTATGGACTGGTGATGGCTATTGAACGTGACGTGTCCACCACTCTCAGTAAGGGAACCATAGTGTTCTTTGTATCCCTTCTGATCTACGTTATCATGATCATCGCCCTTTAACACTCTTTTTTCAAACCATATTTTTTTATATTCCCCTCTACGTTCTTTTTAGTAACCCCTAAATTTCCATGTATTCTTCTTTTCCATGATTCCCCTATCATTCAGATCTTGTTTAACAGATTCATTCAAAATCTATACTTTCAAAAATCTAAACTCAAAACAAGGACGGTAGGAAAGAAATACCATTACAAGAACTTGTGGTGTATCATACAATGATTCCATAGTGAAAATCAGGGCACGTTAAAAATACATTAAAGGATTGATAATAATTAGCCAGGTGGAATTTGTTCTACCCATCTTTATCAACCATTCTTTTAACCTATGGGATGGACATGGGAATTTCAATAATTAGTTTAATAAAATGAGAATGGAATGGGCCGGAGGAGATTCGAACTCCTGATCACCTCGGTGTGAGCGAGGTATCATACCCCTAGACCACCGGCCCCACGAATTGAAATAGGACTTTAAATAGAATTTCATGCCTATTAAGCTCTAAAATAACAATGAATGAATTAATAAAAGATTTGAAATGGGCCGGAGGAGATTCGAACTCCTGATCACCTCGTTGTAAGCGAGGTATCATACCCCTAGACCACCGGCCCATACTAGGTACTTCCATGGTTTGGTAGGGAAGTTATATAAAGTTTTGCAAGAAGGGAAGTGATATTCAAAAAAAAATTATAATTAATTTTAAGTATTGGTTTTAGGGAGAACACACCTAACATATTATTCGAGGATAGTTAAATGCATAGTTAGAAGGATTGGTATTACTGTTATCACTGCAAATACAATTTATACTCAAATACAATTTATACTAGTTTAACCAATAGATTCTGGATAAGATCATTATTTAATTTTGAGGGATAACATGGCCTTTGACGAGTCAGGAAAAATATGGTTCAATGGAGAGTTTGTTGATTGGAAGGAAGCAAATGTTCACGCATTATCACACGTAGTACACTACGGATCAAGTGTTTTTGAAGGAATACGTTGCTATAAGACTAAAAAAGGTCCGGCAGTTTTCCGGTTGGCAGAACACGTGGCGCGTCTCTACAATTCCGCCAAGATCTACAGGATGGGAATTCCTTACTCCCCGGAAGATTTCAGTCAAGCTATCTTGGATACCATAAAGATTAACCAGCTTGATGCCTGCTACATACGCCCCGCTATCTTCAGGGGTTATGCTGAGCTAGGGGTTTATCCCCTGAACTGTCCAGTGGAGTCCATTATTGCAGTTTGGGCATGGGGAAAGTACTTGGGAGAAGAAGCTTTGGAAAATGGGGTGGACGTTGGTGTTTCCACATGGCGCCGTATGGCTCCCAATACCATGCCCAACATGGCCAAGGCCGGTTCAAACTACATGAACAGTCAGCTGGCTAAAATGGAAGCAGTAGCCAGTGGGTATGACGAGGCCATTATGCTGGACTACCATGGAATGGTCAGTGAAGGTAGTGGTGAAAACATATTCATTGTAAAAGATGGAATCCTGCACACCCCACCACGTGCTTCCTCATTACTGGATGGTATCACCAGGAATTCCATGATCACCCTGGCCAAGGAAATGGATCTGGAAGTTAAAGAAGAAGAAATACCTCGAGAAATGCTTTACATTGCTGATGAACTCTTTTTAACCGGTACCGCAGCAGAAATCACCCCCATCCGATCTGTTGACCATATAACAGTTGGAGATGGTAAACGGGGTGCGATAACTAAAAAATTGCAGGATAGGTTCTTTGAAATTTTAGAAAGTAATGCCGATGATACTTACGGTTGGCTGACTTTCATTTAATCAACGTTTTTTAGGAATTCTTTTTAAAGATTTCTTCTTTTTTCCTTTTTTTAATGATTGTTGTTTTACGGATATATGGGAATTTGTGAATATATGGGGAGAAAAATATAATCTTGGTGAATTTGGGTGTAATTTACGGGGAAATGGGAGAATAATGATATTAAATATGGGAAAAAGCTTATTTTTAAGTTAAAACAGATACTAAATTGCAATAACTGAAATCATGCATGAGGAATAAGTGGATGCATTGATCATAGTTATAAGGTATAACTTATAACTTAAAACTTATAAGAACAGGTTTTAAGTTCAGGCCAAACTTACTAATTACCTTCAATGAACTACAAGATAAATTAATTCAAATAACAAAGAGAAAAACGAGTTATTATAAAAAAAATCGGAGAAATAGTTTATGGACATCATTCAAGCTATAATCATGGGCGCAGTTCAAGGATTAACTGAATTCTTACCTATCAGCAGTTCAGCTCACTTGGTATTAGTCCCAGAAATAATTGGTACACAATCAAGTTTAGCCTTTGACACACTTCTACATGTGGGTACACTAGTAGCAGTAATAGGATACTTCTGGAAAGATATTCTGGCCATGATTAAAGCATTCATATCCAGTATTATTGATATTTTCGGTGGAAACTTTAAAGAAGGTATAAAAGAAGACCCATTCAAGAGACTAACCTGGCTGGTAGTGGTGGGTACCATTCCGGCAGGTCTTATGGGAGTTTTATTTAAAAGTGAGTTTGAAAGCCTATTCAGCTCCATCGCAGCAGTTAGTTTCTTCCTCATCATAACCGGGATTATTCTATGGAGTGCAGAATGGATTTCAGATAGAAACCGTGAAAAGGAAATTAAAGGTAAAGAGATTAAAGAGGTTAGTTTTACTAATTCCCTGGTAATCGGTCTTTTCCAGGGATTTGCCATTGCCCCCGGGATATCTCGTTCCGGGTCCACCATAGCTGCGGGATTATTTTCAGGCCTGGAACGAAAATTAGCAGCACGTTACAGTTTCCTACTATCCATACCAGCCATACTGGGAGCTGCACTAGTACAGGCCAAGGATATTGCTGGCTTTGACGCCGGCCTGGATGTAATGATTGCAGGGTTCCTGTCGGCAGCCATCTTCAGTTACCTGGCAGTTAAATTTATGATGGGATACATTCAAAAGCACAGTCTGCGAATATTCGCCTATTACTGTTGGATAATTGGTGTTCTAACCCTAATTATAACCTTAGTTTGGAAATAGAACCCCAAAAAGTAATGTAAAAATAGGAACATCCAACATTTATTTTTTTAAATTCATTATATTAAAGCCCCCTATTTTAAGTCCCTTATTTAAAGCCCTTTTAATTTTAAATTCCTTTATTTTTAATCCCTTTATTTTTAAGCCCTTTATTTTGAAGCCCTTTATTTTGAAGCCCTTTATTTTGAAGCCCTTTATTTTGAAGCCCTTTATTTTGAAGCCCTTTATTTTGAAGCCCTTTATTTTAAAGCCCTTTATTTTAAAGCCCATTTCAATTTGATTTGATCTTAGCCAGTACTGTGCAGGGAGCACTGTCAATTCCTTCCACTTGCCAGGGAATGATCATGATTTCTTCCAGAATCATTGTGTTCTGGAGGGATTGAAGTCCCAAGTCCTCTACAAAAAGGAGGGGTTTGCCGAAATCTGCATTTTCCTGGAAAGCGGTCTGGTGAACTTTAATCATTTCGGCCATCCTACCGTAACGAGACATGGAAACCGTGTCAATAGCTAAACACCTTAGTTTAGGGAGTTTACCACGTAGATAGGATACTGCTTCAGGTGAAATTCCAGGATTTTTAGTTAGATATTTTTCAGGGTCAGTTACACGGTATTTCCCAAATCCTGTGCGTATTAATATGCAATCAAAATCAAGCTGGTCTGGTTCAAACTGTTCTAGTGCCGTGTGAAAGTCTTCCTTATTTATTAGTTCATCTGGTGTTTTAGGGCAATCCATTAGCAGAACTTTGTGAAATATCAGTTCATCAGGACCGTAGGAATAAATGGGCCGACCATCCCTTAAAAAATGTGCGGGGGCATCCACATGGGTTCCGGAATGATTCTCCGCAGTTATGACTGAAGTGTTGTAATCCGCCCCCTGTGCAATCTGGGTTTTGGGGGTTATGGTTATTTTGGTAAGGTCCGGGTGGACTGGTGTATGACTCGTGAGGTTGTAGGAGATCCTAATGTACTGGTAATACTTCCCATTATTCTTTTCATCATTTACCATTTGATCACCAATTGTCGGTTTTAAACTGATTCATTCATAACACTGGTTAATTCATGTTGATACCATCCACATTTCATACAGACGAGAATAATTCTCAATATAGACGATATCAACTTAAATGTTTTTTAGAAAATTTCTCTACATAAATCCTCTGTTTTAGCCCTTATATCATCGATAGAAATACCTTGAAGCTGTGCAGCTAGCATAGCCCCTCCAGCACCAGCACCTTCTTTCACCACTCCCTGGGTGTACTGTTGAAGTCCCAGGTTTTCCGATTTTTCAAATCCAGGATCAACTGCATAGATGTTTATGGGTGCAATCTGTCGGGCAATGTAGTTGATATCTGCAGTTTCATCGGTGGCCACGAAAATGGTGGTGGCTATGGAAACATCTTCGAAACTAAAACTTTCCACTGCTTTTTTCAGGAATGCACATACCGCAGTCATCTGGGTTCCCCCGGCTAAAGTTACCGGTACCGTGCTGCCCGCTGTGATTCCAGCCACTGCGGGGATCATAGGATCACCTACTGCCCCCACTGCCTGGAATGGATCCAGGGGAAGATCATCAACCAACCCCGCAGCCTTCAGCCCGTTTTCAACTGTCTGGCGTTTAAGGATGTGTGGGTTTTCAGGTGTGCTTCCACTGACCTTTCCCCATGCATCATAGCCCATGGCTTCCAGAACACCCAGGGCAGTGGTGGTGCCCGCAGGGGTGCTTTCACCAATTATCAGGTGATCAGTGAGTTGGGAGAGGGTTTTCCCTAGCATTTTTCCCTTATTAAATATTTCCACAGGATTACGAACTGCAGCTCCAGTTTCAATATTCTCTCCCTGCTTATGGTTAATATTCACGTAAGGAATGGAAGGTTTGATAGCCGAACCTGCATCAACAACCATGAAAGGAATTTCTGCCATTTCGAGTGCGGCTTTGGTAATTACTGCAGGAGTAGGGGCTGCTTCGCCCCCTACAACTGTTTGAGGGATTTCAGGAAGACATTGGGGTGCACCATAGAGTATCAATTCCACATCTGCTGCGGGAGTGTAATCTGTTAATTCAGGTGATGCCCCTGCACCGGTTATCCCCGGGATGCGTGAGGTTAAAGTGGTGGCAATAACACATAAAAATAATGAATCCTTGTTCTGTAATTTTTGGAGTTTATCTCGTGACCCGAAACTTTTAATAGATTTATCCATATCTATTCCTCTTTTAAAAATAATTTAATATAATTCCAATTTTTAATTATCCCATTAAAATTTGTTTGACTATAAAATAGGGTGAAGTTCTATATAAAAATAAATTTTCCAGTGAGACATCCTTGGCATTAATGAATTTATGAAAATTAAATAATGATGAAAAAGAGATAATGATGAGGGGAATAACTTACTATGAAATTAATTTAATTGAATTATACTCATTATAAGCTAATAATAATAAATAATTAAAGCATTCATTCCAATTAATTCATTTTAGGGCATTAGAGTGTGATATAATTGATATGTATTGGTTTAGAGGGAACAGCGGAAAAAACTGGTGTGGGAATAGTAGATTCAGAAGGTAATATCCTGGCTCTGCAGGGCCGGGCCCTGCTTCCTGAGAAAGGAGGAATACATCCACGTGAAGCAGCCGAACACCATGCGGAAAATCTGGTCCCCCTCATAAAAAAATCCCTGGAAGAAGCAAATTTAAAGCCAGAAGACTTGGACTTGGTGGCCTTTGCAAAGGGGCCCGGCCTGGGTCCGGCCCTAAGAACAGTGGCCACTGCAGCTAGAAGCCTGGCCTTATCCCTGGATGTGCCAGTTGTGGGTGTTAACCATTGCATCGGACATATTGAGATTGGTAGACTGACCACTGGCTGCCAGGACCCTCTGACACTCTATGTTAGTGGGGGTAACACCCAGGTAACTGCTTTTGACAGTGGCCGCTACCAGATATTTGGAGAGACCCTGGACATTGCCATTGGGAACTGTTTAGATCAGTTCGCCCGCACAGCGGGCCTGGGACACCCGGGAGGTCCCAGGGTGGAGGAAATGGCACTGGCCTCTGATAATTATCTGAAATTACCCTACACTGTTAAGGGGATGGATTTATCCTTTTCTGGGTTACTCACAGCTGCCATTCGTAAATATGAATCCGGAGCTGCCCTGGAAGATGTGTGTTACAGTTTACAGGAAACAGCATTTGCCATGCTGGTAGAGGTGACTGAACGGGCACTGGCCCATTCTAAAAAATCAGAAGTCCTCCTGGTGGGTGGTGTGGCCGCCAACCAGCGCTTACGGGAGATGCTGGAAGTCATGACCCGGGAACACTATGCTGATTTTTTCATGCCCGAAATGAGGTACTGCGGGGATAACGGGGCCATGAACGCCTGGCTAGGTTTGTTAATGTACCGGCAAAACCTAAATATGAACATGACGGACACCCATGTTATACAGCGTTACCGTACCGATCAGGTGGATGTTCCCTGGATGGAAAAATCAACCCAGAAACTGGAACTTCCCGTGGAACTGGTGGCCAAAGGTGCTGAGGCCAATATCTGCAGTGGTCATTACCTGGATGAAGAAGTTCTCCTTAAAAAAAGGGTGGTTAAGGGTTACCGGATCCCGGAGATCGATATGTACCTTCGCAGGATGAGAACCAAAAATGAAGCCAAACTCCTGGGAGAAGCCAAGCGATGTGGGGTGATGACCCCCCTGGTTTATGATGTGGATCTAAAAGACAGCATTATTACCATGGAAAAGATTGTGGGAACTGAGGTTAAGGAGATTTTCAGTGGAAAAAATCCCCAGGATTTATCCTCTATCAAGTCCATATCCAGGATCATTGGGAAAAATGTGGCCAGACTTCATGATTGTGGCATAATACATGGCGATCTAACCACCAGCAACATTATTCTCCGTGAAGAGGAGAATTCTGTGGTTTTTATTGATTTTGGCCTGGGTAAGATTTCTGACTTAATTGAGGATAAGGGAGTGGATCTTCTGGTTTTTAAAAAGGCCATTAATGGCATCCACCATGACATCAGTCAGGAATGTTTTGAATCCATAATTGAAGGATATTCAGGTGCCCAGAATTACAGAGAAGTAGTGGCCAAAATCGAGGAAATAGAAGGCAGGGGACGGTATACTTGATTGACCAATTGTTATAAGTTATAAATGATAAGTTATAAGTTATAAGTAATGGATGACCTCCAAAAGGAGCCCCCCACATACGCATTTTAGAATGTTTTTATAATCAGTCCCCTCTATATCAGTATTTTAAACCATATAATCCCTAATAAATAATAATTTTTATTAATCTATTATTATTAACATTGTTATCGGAAAATATATGGGAACTATCCTATAATATTAATATACGGTGATTCTATGGAAAAAGAGATACTGGCAGCTATTATGGCTTCAACCTCCGATGTGGATATGATGACCAATGATCGGATAGAAGCTCTGACAAAGGGGCATGGGATGTTAAATATTGCTGCAATATGTGCAGCAAACTCAATCGCAGAAGATGTTCTACGAGGAACCGAAATTAAGCTAACCGACCATAATGTTCAAAAATTACCAATAGATGATGTGTTAAAAAAGGCGATAGATGCAGCTGCACTATCTGGTGCTGATCCTGCTAACGCCGCTCTCATAAGTGCTACTTTATGTTATTTTGCTGGGACAAATGCACAGGCAGGTGTTCCTGCTGGAAACAGAAAGTTAGGAGCCATGGCCCGGATAATTGCTGGAGTTGATCGTTGCGGAGTCATAGCCATACCCACTGCCAAGGTAAACAATAGGATATCCGGATACGCAGCAGTTAGAGCTGTGTATGATGATATTTTTGACAATAAAATTAGTCGAATAGATGGAAGCATTGTTCCCCTGGGTGTGGGGGGAGGCCCATTGTACGGCCATGGTGCACTGGGAGAAGACATAGCATTCCCGGAACTCGCCAGGAATGGTGCCGCCGCAGGGGCCAAAGGAATGTTAAAAGCTTATGCCAATGTAGGAATGCCACCTAGTCCCATTACCGCCGCCATATTCGGAGCTGCGGCCATACTGGAAATTGTCCATCCCGACTCCGAAATTGGGGAAAAATACGGCGAATTCTTCAAAGACAACAGTGCTTACGTTGCCGGTTTAGGTGCAGTTGAAGCCACTGGACTTCCTGAAAAACTCCATATCAGGGGAACTGGGGAAGAATATGACACCGCACACTTGGTAGGAGATTTAGGTGTTATACTAAAAGATATTGGAGGACCCTCGGTTATAGGGATGATGGCCTTTGAAGAAATGCTATCCGCCTTCGAAGAATCTCTGGCAATCGGTGCAGGGTTCTCTGGAGGGCCATTACAACCCCCACTAGGCCATATGACCGCAGATGCAGTACTGGCCATGAAAGTTCTTATAAGTAGTGGTGGAGACCTGGAAGTAGCCGCTGACAAGATAAAGGAGATTAAAGAAAACTTCTGGCTTGAACCAGAACTAGCCAAAGTAGCCACCAACACCATTTCCCGAAAGGCCGAACAAGTTAAAAGAGGTCCGGTAACTAAAGCAATGATACTAGCCACAGATGGAGGACTGGCAAAAGCCGTGTCCGAACGGGCGCAATTTACCTATGACAAACTAAAAGAAGGGAAGAAACTGGATGAAATAGTGAGCATGCTGGATGATGAAAAATTGAACAACGTAGAAACAGCATGCAGTGCCCTGTTCAGTGGAATGATGGGTAAAGACATTAAGATTAAAATTACCAGCTACCAGGGCTGTGGCCGGAGAACTCCCAATGAGTTCCTTAAAAGGTACTGTGGATTTGACACAGATACAACAGTAGAAGTTACCGTTGATGGAGAAAAGATTGTCTTTGATGGATTATCACAAAAAGTGATACCAGACGCGGTGGTTAATAAAAAAATGGATATACTCGAAGCAATTCCATTGGCAGCAGTTCCAGTAGTGGAACTACAGTTATGTGGCCACACCATCATTAATATCATAGTACCGGCCGCAGTTGCTGCGACAATGAACAGTAAATTAACACCACGCGAAATTGCCAGAAATGCAGTTGAAGGCGCTTACATATCATCCGCAATACCTGGAGGGGTTCCAAGAGCTGAAGAAGTTTGTAAAAGGGCTATTAAAATAATGTCTGAGCTTTAAATCCGGGTGTAGAAAAAATGCTGCTGATGATTACCGTAGATGATCTGCCAACTGAAGGCTTGCCATACGTCATTGAACACACCCTGGAAATAGGAGCTAAAAATATACACGTCCTAAACGGAATGACCAAAAAAGGACGTGTAGAATATATTTTTTTAGTAGAAGTAACTGAAGAAAAATTAAAAGATGTTTCAGCTTCTCTTGCACTGGAATTAGGTACATTAGGAATGAAAATATTCCACCATGACCATATAATGCTCCCATTCGAGATAATTACCCGGAATGTAACTGTTGAAACAGATACAGGCCAATTTAAAGCAGAAGTAGGGGTTAAATACCTAAAAAATGATAATGATCAGATCATATCCTTGAAAGCAGAATATGAGGATATTAAAAAAATAGCATTAAACTTGGAATCAATGGGAATACAAATTTCACTGTCCAAATTAAAAACCATAATCGAAGCAGAAGCTTATAAAAAAGCACTATTTAAAGAAAATATAAAAATAAGGGTTAATTAACCGGACCAACTAATGATTAAGGGGATGGTACTTGAACCACCAAAAATTACTCTTAATTTTAATTATTTTTCTTCTTTTTTTAACTGTTAATTGGCGTTATTTTAAACTTCCCATCAGGATATAATATTTTACAAAAAATAAGTAGAAAAAGGATAATAAGGGCTAATTTTACTCCATTAACCATATTCCCCTTTTTTATATTCGTTTATTAAATTTAGGAGAGTATTTTATTTAAATTTTTTAATAAATCTACTTTCAAGAGAATTTATTCCTCCAACGTGGATAAATCTCCTAAATCTCTCCCTTCTTCCTGGGCACGTAACACCCGGCGCATGATCTTACCACTACGTGTTTTAGGTAGTTTATCTACTTCCGCTATTTCTCCCAGAACCGCTACTGGTCCCAGTTCGTAGCGAACATGTTTCTGGAGATCCTCAATAACATCGGTGGTTAGCTGGTATCCTTCCTTGAGTATGACGAAGGCTTTTATAACCTGCCCCTTAATTGGGTCCGACTTTCCAATGACTGCGGCTTCAGCCACTGCCGGGTGGGATGAAAATGCTGCTTCCACCTCAGAGGTTCCCACCCGATGGCCAGCGATTTTCAGCACATCATCGGAACGGCCCTGTATCCAGATGTAACCATCCTCATCCTTCCGGGCCATGTCCCCCGCCCTGTAAACCCCACCCGGTAGGTCTTTCCAGTAAACATTAATAAATCGTTCTTCATCCTGGTAAAGAGTTCTGAACATGGCCGGCCACGGCCTTTTAATCACCAAATACCCGTCTTCACCAACCGGTACTGGTTTACCCCTTTCATCCACCACATCAATATCCACACCAGGCAGGGGAAGGGTGGGTGACCCAGGTTTAAGAGGGGAAACTGGTAATGGTGATATCATGTGCATTCCAGTCTCAGTCTGCCACCAGGTATCCATTATAGGTGTTTTTTCCTTTCCAATATTTTTGTACAGCCACATCCAGGCTGCAGGGTTCATGGGTTCACCCACACTGCCCAGAATCTTCAGAGATGACAGATTATAGTATGTTGGATATTTACTACCATACCGCATAAGGTGCCTTACCGCGGTAGGTGAGGTGTAAAGCTTGGTTACCCCGTATTTTTCTACGATCTTCCACCATATACCCGGGTCAGGATAGTCCGGTGCTCCCTCATATACCAGGGTGGTGGTACCCAGTAGCAATGGACCGTAGAGAAGGTAACTGTGGCCGGTGATCCAGCCAATATCCCCGGTACACCACCACAAGTCACCATCATGTATGTCAAACACGTTTTTTAAGGTGGTGGCCACCCCCACCATGTACCCAGCAGTGGTGTGCACAACTGCCTTGGGCTTTCCCGTACTTCCAGATGTGTAAAGTATGAACAAAGGATCTTCGGAGTCCATTTCCTCAACTGGACATTCGTCCAGCTCACCTTCCAGGAGTCTTTCGTAGAATATTTCCTTACCACTTAATTCAGAGATTTTTATGGGGTTGCCAGTGTGTTTCACCACTATAGTGGTTTCAATGGTGGGACATTTAAGGAGGGCCTCGTCAACTATTCTTTTAAGGTCGATTACTTTCCCCCGCCGGTAGGTTCCATCGGCAGTTATAAGCACTTTAGCCTCAGCATCGTTCATCCGCTCCACAAATGCACCTACACTCAGTCCAGAGTACACCACACTGTGAATGGCCCCAATTCTGTTACAAGCCAAGACAGAGACCAGTAACTCCGGGCACATGGGCAGGTACATGGAAACAGTGTCGCCCTTCTCCACCCCTAAATTCTTAAGGGCATTGGCCATTTTATTCACTTCACGGTAGAGTTCGTAGTAGGTGAGTTTCCTCTCATCACCCCTTTCATTGGCGTAGAGTATGGCCACCTGATTCCTTTTATCGGTGTGTATCCAGCGGTCCACAGCATTGTAAGCCAGGTTTATTTTACCATTAGTAAACCATTTGTAGAATGGTTTCTGGCTTTCATCAAGGACTTTATCCCATTTCTGGAACCATTCAAATTGTTCAGCCTTTTCAGCCCAGTACTTCTCCAGGTCTTTACCCTTTTCTATTTCGGCCTCCCAATTCTTCACATGAGCCTCTTCCACCAGCATGTAATTAGGTTTAAAAACTTTTTTCTCACTGTTTGAAGTATTTACGTTACTTACCATGTGTTTTCACCCTTTAAATTTGTATAAATTTTTTTATTTGCTTGAAATAAGCTAATTATTTGATTAAACTTGAATTTCACTACCAGGATTCTTAAAAAGCAAATTTAGTATAATATTTTATTATTTTTTTATTACTGACACCTTGAAAGCGATTTTTTTAAGATTATGAATAAAATATTGAGAAATCCGTATTTTTAACTAGATAAATTAGATTATATTAGAAATTAATTATTTATAGCTGGTTTCCAGGAATTTACACCATTAAGATTTAGATAAAATTAAAATTGCATTTTTAACGATTGTGCACAACTTGATTTGTAGATCTTGGTATGGTCTATTTATTAAGTCATGTCCATCTTCTAACAATCTTCTAAAGGCTTAAGAAGTATATAAATCCAACTGTTATGTTACCGGGCACCTTTTAAATAAATATGTAAAAGACCCCCTACCCTTTTAAATCTTTCAATAAGGTTTTTCAGAGGATATCAACTGATTAATTGAGATTAGATCATTCTACTTAATATTTATTCATCCTACCATTATTATTTTACCATTATTAATCCACGGATTAGCCATAACAATAATGCATTCAAGGGACTTGTGTGTTTGCTGGGAAAATATTTCGTTTGTTAGGTAAGTTTTATCAATCCACGAAAACCAGTAATTATAAAGAAAAATGGAATTCTATGAAGATGATCATGGTGGGAATTCAATGGACAAAGATGAAGATCCTTTAGGCATAACATTTATAACCGGTAACCAACACAAAGTAAAAGAAGCTCAAGGAATCTTCCACCAGTTCAATATCCAGGTGGAACACATAGACCTGGGATACCCTGAAATTCAGGGAGAGCTAATTGATGTGGCTCACTTTGGCGCAGCAGATGCTGCCAGGCGGCTAGAAAAGCCAGTTATCGTTGAAGATGCTGGTCTATTTATTAAAGCTCTTAAATGGTTTCCAGGAACCTATTCGTCATATGTGCAGGACACCCTGGGCAATCAAGGTATTTTAAAACTGATGAATAATGTCGAGGACCGTTACGCTGAGTTCAGGTCGGTGATTGGGTTTGCAACACCCAAAACCGAGCCCAAGACTTTTTTAGGCGTAGTCGGGGGACAAATAGCACATCAGGAAAAAGGAAAGTATGGTTTCGCCTACGATCCACTTTTCATACCAGAAGGACACTCCCGAAGCTTCGGTGAACTCACCCGAGATGAGAAGAATGAATTTTCCCACAGACGCCAGTCACTGGAAAGTTTTGCCCAATGGTATAAGGATTTTATAAGCAAATAAGCTAAAAAGTTGAAACTTACGATCCGCAGTAACATAATTAATATAAATTTAATCTACTGATCAATTAGCAGATTAGAATAGAATAGATGATTATAAGAGGTGATTTGATGGCAGCAAAGCCTGATTGGGTTGAATACTCAACCGAAGAAATAGAAGAAATTGTATTAAAACTGAGAAAAGAAGGAAAATCAACCAGTGTCATTGGAATTATACTACGAGACCAGTACGGAATTCCAGATGTTAAAGCTGTAACCGACATGAAAATAACCCAGATACTGGAAAAACACGACCAGGGCGAAGAATACCCTGAGGACCTGATGAACCTCATCCGTAAGGCAGTCAACATCCGGGACCACCTTAAAGAAAACCCTAAGGACCTGCACACCAAAAGGGGTCTGCAGCTGGTGGAATCCAGGATCAGAAGACTCGTTAAGTACTACACCCGGGAAGGAGTGCTCCCTGAAGGATGGAGATATGACCCACAAAAAGCAGCACTACTTGTTAAATAGAGCTGAAGAAGCTTGCTTGCTCCTTAAGGAGCATTTAGATCAGGACCATGTGGTGAGAGTGATCTCCCACAATGATTCTGATGGTATATCGGCGGCAGGTGTTATCTGTAACGCCATCTCCCAGGAAGGTGGGAAATTCCATGTTACCATGGTTCCCCGTCTTAATGAGGAAACTCTGGACCGGCTTTCCCAGGAGAAATATAAACTCTTCTTTTTCTGTGACATGGGAAGTGGCTATGTGGAAAGGATTGGCCGACTAAATGGTCAGGCCATAATTGCCGACCACCACCAGACCATGGATAGCACTGGTGATGATGAGGAAACTCTGGTGCACGTGAACCCCCACCTGTTCGGATTGGACGGAACCCGGGATGTGAGTGCCTCCGGAGTAACCTATCTCACAGTGAAACCCCTTAACAAAGTTAACTTAACGGGGTTGGCCCTAGTTGGTGCCTTTGGAGATATGCAATATGCAGATGGTTTTAGTGGTGTTAACCAGACCATTCTCACCGAGGCCACCGAAGCAGGTGTGGTGGAAGAACACGACGACCTAAAAATATCCTCCAAGGATGAACCCCTCTACAAAGCCCTAGCCCACACATTCCAACCAGCCATCCCTGGAATTTCAGGGAATCCTGAGAAAAGTCAGGCTTTCCTGGAGAAAATTGGCATATCCTACGGTATTAAATTCACAGATCTGGCCAATGAAGAGAAGGACTTTCTCACCGACCACCTGACCAAAATTAATCCGAAAATATTCGGCACAGTCTACAGCATGCCCCAGGAAACCCCGGCACTGCGAAATCTAGAGGACTATGCTTTGATCCTGGATGCCTGTGGTAAGAACAAGAACTATGCTGTGGGATTAAGCATCTGTTTAGGGGAAAGGGAGTCTGCCATAACCGAAGGAATTGAATTTTTAAGTAAATACCGGGAATCTCTGATCAGGGGGATAAGATGGATCTCCAGGGAGGGTTCCCAGGAAATGGACTATGTGCAGTACCTTTACACTGAAGATAAGGAAAATAAGAAGATCATGGGAACACTAGCATCTTTAGGAATTGAACTGGAGATCTTGAACTCCCAGAAACCAGTGATCACCCTATCCCGTATGCACAATCTGGTAAAAATTTCCGGCCGAACCACACTGGAAATGACCCAACGAGGAGTTAACCTAGGCTTTGCACTTGAACAGGCAGCAAAAAGCTTTAACGGTGCAGGTGGCGGACATAATATCGCTGCTGGGGCGGTGGTACCTTACAAGGAACTTGAAAACTTCAAAAACCTGGTGAATGATATTGTCAGCACCCAGGTAAGTTAAACAGAGACCTATTGGAATTTAAATATCCTGTAAGGAATTATAAATAATTTTAAGATTAATAATTCAGGATAGTAAATCAAAATCAGGATTATTGGCCAATTGGTATTATAATCAAATGGATCAATCCTAATCAATAAATCATCCCTGAAGTATTAATCTTAATTGATTAGATATGGATTCCGATTACATATGAATTCATGAATAACCGAGGCATTTTCTATGTATCTTACCCGAGAAGAAGAAAAAATGTATTCAGGAGAGTATGGCCCTGCTGTGGAGAAATCTATGGAAATACTGGTTGCTCTTGGAGATATATACGAAGCAGATGGTATGGTGGAGATAGTTTCTGCCCAGATATCCGGAGTTTCCTATAAAACCATTGGCGACGCGGGTTTAGAGTACCTGGAAGACTTGGCTAGTGAAGGCGCCCAGGTAGTGGTGCCCAGCACCCTCAACCCAGCAGGCGTAGATCTTGATCAGTGGAAGGAACTCGGTTTTCCCGCTGAATTCACTAAAAAACAGTTACTCATTGTGGAAGCCTATCGGAAAATGGGAATCAGCACCACCTGTACCTGTACTCCCTACCTGGTTGGTAACGTACCCCCGCTGGGTAGTCATATTGCCTGGTCAGAATCTTCAGCTGTTTGTTACGGTAATTCAGTTCTAGGAGCACGTACAAACCGGGAAGGCGGTCCTGGAGCACTATCCGCTGCCATCTGTGGGAGAACACCAAACTACGGTTACCACTTGGATGAAGGTCGGATCCCCAATCTACTAGTTGAAGTTGAAACTCCCCTTACCGGTGCAGATTACGGTGCCCTTGGATATATGGTGGGTAAATCTGTGGGGAACGGCATACCCTACTTTAAATTATTGGATAAACAGCAAAAAAACCCAAATGTTAACCAGTTAAAAGCTCTGGGAGCCGCACTGGCATCTTCTGGAGCGGTGGCCCTTTTCCATATGGAAAACACCACCCCAGAATTTCAGGATGCTATGCCCCATACAACCAGCCTGGAGAAGTTAACAGTAACCCGGGAAGATGTGGATGATACCCGGGGAAAACTTTCCACCTCCCAAAAGCCGGATCTGGTTTGCTTAGGATGTCCTCATGCATCATTAGAGGAGATTAAGGAAGTTGCCCTTAAACTAGATGGTAAAAAATTAGCCAACCAGTTATGGGTGTGCACATCCATCTCAGTTAAAGCAGCTTCCGATAGAATGGGCTACACCCGGATCATAGAAGAGGCTGGGGGTCATGTGGTCTGTGACACCTGCATGGTAGTGGCCCCTATAGAGGATATGGGCTTTAAAGTCATAGGAGTAGATTCTGCAAAAGCAGCTAACTATGTTCCCAGTATGTGTGGATTAAATGTGGTTTTTGATGAATGGGAGAATCTCATAGCCATTGAAAAATAATTCAATCCATATCGTAATGGTTAAAAGATTGGTATCCAATGGGAATGGGTGTTCCAAAAAAAATAATTAATAGCAGTTGATGTTTAAATAAGTGAATATTTCTATTTTTTAATAGGTGATGATTATTACTGGTTCAAATCAGGGTTCAACTAGACTGCTGGGAAAACTAAAAGATCCCCTGTGTATTTTAACCATAGCCACCACCATTATTGCCATTGCCCTTTCTACAGTGCAAATTATCATCGGCGTGAACTACTTCGACGTCTTTACCCATTTAAACGTGGCCCTGCAATACTCAGGATTGGTCACTGAGGGTGCAAACATGGTCCCAGTACCACCTCTCATACCATTTTTAACTTCCCTAGTGTTCCGGGCCGGGTTGGTGTCCAGTAGCGTGATCATCATATTAAATGCCATTTTTTTTATTATCGGAGTTATTGGGTTGTACTTATTATTCAAGCAACGTTTTAATGAAATACAGAGTTTCACTGCCTGTTTAATCTATATTTCACTGCCCATGGTATTTTCCTGGGCAGCCAGTGGTTCCACTGATGTGCCGGCAATTTCACTTTCCATATGGACCATGTACTTCATGGTCCGGGGTGTGGAAAAAGATCCCAAATATTTATACATGGTAATCCCCATGCTGGCATTGGCCATACTCAGTAGATACACCACTGCCATTTTAGTAATCCCCCTGCTATTTTATTTCATAGTGGGCACCAATTTCCTGAAAACCTTTAGAACGCATTTAAAACAGATTATAATCCCATTAGCTATTATAATTCCCTTTTTAGTCTATGCTTATTTTAAGATCAGTTATTTTAGCTGTTTAATTTTTTTAACTATCCAGCCCCTGGTATTTGGGAAGGTTTTCGGGGTGGGAGATGCAGCCTACAACCCGGATAATTTCTACTATCTAAATAATTTACTGAATTACTTGGCTGTGGGGCCGGTGAAGGGGAATTACTATGAGATACTAAGTCCCAGCCTGGGATCGGCATCCATTTTTGCATTCATAATTGCCATATTAGTTATTTTGGGCCTTGGAATATACGTTTACACGATTTTAGAAAAGAAATATCAGGTTTCAAAGAATAAATACCCGGAAATGGGCGGTATTGGTAAATGGAGTATGGTTCAGCTGTTATTCCTGGGATTTTTAGTTATTGCCGGGATTTTCAGTTTTTACGAGGCCCCCTATCTGGTAACTAACATTATTGTCCTCTGCATTTGTCTTTTGATTTACAATTTATTGGGTGATGTTGATGGGAAGAATCTGAAAATAGACTTATTATTCCTGTTATGGTTTTTTACCTTCTTCATAATGCACAGTGTGACCCCAGTAAAGGTAGATCGATATATGATTACCATAGCCCCGGCCATGGCTTACTTTACGTTTCTTGGTCTGAGTGTTCTTATTGAAAGGTATAAATCTCTGATTAAAAAGGATTCCATACGATCAGGGGGCTTGTGTTTAATGGTGGGGCTTGTATTTTTAACTTCAACCACCGTTACCTTCGCTGGTCATACTCCCAACACCTGTTTAATAAAGTATGTTGAACCCACTGCCCAGTGGCTGGAGGATTATGATCCACAGTATCAGGATAAGGTGATTTTTTCAGATTACAGTCCGGCTGTGTCGTGGAGTATGAAAAAAATGGTTTTCACCGGGGTTTTAAGAGACTATAACAATGTTGATGAATTTTCTTCCATGTTAATTGAATCCAATGCTGAATACTATATCGATGTTTTCAGTGAAAACAAACCCGCTCTACAGGGTTATCAGGCCGTTAACAAAACTGATCTAATTACGGTGTACCAGAAAATCCATTAAAATCTTGTTTAAAATTTGACCTACCGATAAATCACATAATGACGACATTTTTTTACTTTTGACCATTAAAATCCCTTTCAGTTAATGGCTGCCATTGGAATAGTTCCAATTTTCTGAACTTAGATATTCCAGTTCACCGCCACAACTGCACTGGGAAAAATCATGGGGTGATTCACTGTCCAGAAGAGGATACAATTCATTACAATCTTGGCATGATAAAAGGCCCCTATAATACCTTTTATCCACTAATGATGTGATATTTGAGCCGATTATCTTGAATAAAGTATTATATGCCATTAAAACATTGCCAATGCCTATGTATTGGCTGTCTCGGGACACTGCACTGCAATGTGCCAGGAGCACCAGGACTTTCTCCAGTTCCAGGCTAAATATCGTCTCGTTTTCGTTTTTATTTTCAAATATGAAGGAATTTAAAAGATTTTGTAATTTTGTAAAAAAAATTAACGCCTCTTCATCCCAGATAACACTTTTAATATGTTGAAAAAAATCATCACCTAAGAACAAGTTACCCTTGAAAACATCAAATACTTCCAATCCACCCAGAACCCTTTCTGGCAGGTCACTTTTGTGTAAAGCCCATAAATCATCTTCCACCAGTTCACGGCCCAGATGTAATGAATATAATTTCTCCAGGAAAATGTGTAGATTATGGAATGTTTCGTACCCCACCAGGTGAACACTGGAATCTTGATTATCTTCAATTAATTCTCTAGGTTGTATTCCATTTCTAATGGCCTGTGCCAAAATCAGACTTTCAGGTAGAATTCGGGATGAATCTGTCATGTTAAAAGGACTTTTCCAGTTAACGTGAATATTAAATAATGATTCCCAAATATGTTCATCCCATAAGTAAATAAATTGCTTTAAAATACCCATAACACCATTAATATGGTTAAATTCCCGGATAAAATCCTGATAAATTGTTTTCAAGTCCTGTTCATGATAACTATCTTCACCAACCATCTGAATCACTACTACCAATCATTAGTAATATTAATTCATTAATTAATAATATATTTTTGGTTGATTTTAGACATTACATTACATTACAAATTTACTTTTAATCGACTATATTATAAAAATCAGGATCAACTGTTTTCAAAAAGGATAAAATAAACATATCCCATATTGGAAGCCCCATATTAAACAGCACCGAAACTGGTAACATGACCGCAGGATAAAGAAAAACAAGAGTACTGGCAAATATCTGTAAAGATGACTCCACAAACTATGATAGGTTAATGGAATATGCAATAAAAATGGTGGAATAAGTTTGACTCCACTGGTTATAATGGCATTATCGGAGTTTTTGGAGAACCACATAGAATAAAAATGAACTTATAACCATAGAATAAAGTAGATATGATAATAAAAGAAAGGTGAGTTAAAATGAGTGAATTAGAAGTTAAACTAACACTAGATACAGAAACGGGAAAAATAAGACTAAAAACTCCTGAAAATATGGAAAAGGATCAAGATGGTAGGGAATTAATTAAAAAAATGTTAGGAGAAGGTTTTACCTTGTTAGGGGATAAGTTTTTACTATGTACTAATGAAGTAAATGAACTTGGTATAATTACTAACATCACTTCTGGAGAAAATGAAGTAAAAGGGATATTAAAAGTAGAAACATACCTTATTGAAGTTTTAAACACCATACAGAAAAATAAAATAGAAATTGGTAAATCCATGGAATTTTTAGAAGAATAAAGGGGTAATTAGTGGTTTAAGTCATTGAAAAGAATATTGATCGAATTAAATGAAGCCACCATAATACCACTGCAGAAGAAGGGAAAGAGGGGATAAAATGGTGAAACTAAAGGGTTTTGACAATATAGAACTAGAGAAAGAAAAAATTATGAATATTGGAAGTATAGCCAGAATTAACCAAGTTATAGATATACTGGAAGGGCTAGAACCTACTAAAGAAATAACAGAGTGTATTGAAATACTGGAAGAAGTAAAAAAGATAGAAGGATGGTAGGGGTATACTCCTAACCTTATTCCTTAAAAAATTCTGCCTTTGCAAGTATTCATCCAGTAAGGGTGACTAAACCACCTTAAAACTATTTAAAATTTATCAGAAGAAATTTTCTATTAATTTTTCTTATATTCCCCATTAAAACCGAATTAACACATGTAGTGGGTTTTATAATAAAAATCACGACTAATGTGAATGTAAGGGAAACTCAAATTATATCTGCTATTTGAATTGATTTTTGTAATAGTTTTATAGATTACCAACATAGTATTAGTTCAAGATATATCACTATAACAAACCAAGTCAGGATATTAAAAATGGTCGAAAATAAACATGAAAATGAGACCCGCCCTTCAAAACCTGTGCGGTGGATACAACATCCTTTAATCGAACCGGCAAAAATTGAAGCACGTCTTTACCAGCAAATACTTGCAGCCAACGTTCTTAAAAAGGGGAATACCATGATAGTGGCCCCTACCGCTCTAGGTAAAACTATAGTAGCTGCTCTGGTATCTGCAGACCGGCTTAAAAAATATCCAGATAGTAAAATCCTACTTTTAGCACCCACCAAACCTCTGGTAATGCAGCACGAGGAAAGTTTCCGTGACTTTTTAAAATCAACCACCACCAGCCTAACCGGTGCGGTGAAGGTGGAAGAACGGATTAAAAGATGGGAAAATTCACAGATCATCTGCGCCACACCACAAACTATTGAATCAGATATTATTGCCGGTAGGTACTCCCTGGAAAATGTTTCACTACTGATCTTCGATGAATGTCACCGGGGAACTGGATCCTACTCCTACGTTTTCCTAGCACAACGCTACACCAAAGAGGCAAAAAATAAGTTGATACTGGGGTTAACTGCATCTCCTGGTGGTGATGAAGAAAAAATAAACCAGGTATGTGAGAACCTTTTCATAAAGGAGGTGGTGGTTAAAAATGAGGACGACACCGATGTTAAACCATATTTTAACCCCATTGAAGTGGAATGGGTTAAAGTTGATTTGAAAAAGGAACAGCTGGCAATTAAAAGTCATCTGGATGTGGTTCTCAAAAATCGTCTTAAGGGTTTGAAAAAGCTGGGGGTGCTCCGGTCAATCCAGCAGGTCAGCAAGAAGGATATACTGAGGGCCCGTGGAAAAGTTCAAAACCGGATGTCCAGAAGTGCCACCCCACCCCGGGAATGTTTACTGGCAATATCCATGTTAACCGCTGTTTTCAGCGTTATGCATTCCCTTGAACTCCTGGAAACCCAAGGTATGAGTAATCTATACTCCTATTTCCAGAGGATGCGCCAGAAAAAGACTAAAGCTGCACAGGGATTATTGAAGGATGAAAACTTTAAAACCGCGGTAAACCTCACCCGACAGGCTCAACAGGAAGGTTTAGAACATCCGAAACTGGGGAAACTAATAGAAATTCTCAAAGAAGCTCGTGAAGATAAACAGCAAGTTATTGTCTTCAGCCAGTACCGTGATACCGTGAAGGAGATCTATGATAAATGCCAGGAAGAGGGTATAAATGCAGTTAAATTCTTTGGACAGGCCAGCCGGGATAAAGAGAAGGGACTCACCCAGAAAGAGCAGAAGGAGATCATAAAAGCCTTCAGGATGAAAACCTACCAAGTAATGATTTCCACCAGTGTGGCGGAGGAAGGTATTGACATACCCAGCGTGGATCTGGTGGTACTCTACGAACCAGTACCCTCGGAGATAAGAATGATCCAGAGACGTGGCCGTACCGGGAGGACCGCCAAAGGACGTATGATTGTTTTAATTACAAAAAACACCAGGGACGAATCATTTTATTATTCCAGTATGCACCGGGAAAGGAGAATGAAAAAACAGTTGGCCAATGGGTTCAAACAGGTAGAAAAACCTTTGATTGCTGATGAGGAAGATGTTAGGGTTCTAGATAGGAAAAACACCGAAAATGATGATTTGCAAGAAGAAGGGAAAAATAAGAAACTAGTGGTATATGTGGACCACCGGGAAGCCATGTCCGGGGTTACCAGGGAATTGAGTAACCTTGAAGTGAGTGTGGAGCCTTCCAGTCTCCTGGTTGGCGATTACCAGATAAGTTCCGATGTGGTTGTGGAGAGAAAGAGCACCAAGGATTTTGTAAGCTCCTTGATTGATAAAAGGTTATACAAACAGGCCCATGAACTGGTGGATAACTTCTCCAAACCCGTAATCATCCTGGAAGGACAGGATCTCTACAGTAGTGGATTACACCCCAATGCTATTCGAGGAGCACTGGCCAGCCTGGCAGTTGATTTTAACATACCCATCATTCCCACCCGTAATCCAGAGGATACTGCAGCCATGATTCACAGGCTGGCAATACGAGAATTTGATAGGGGTTCCAAGGAAGTACAGATCCAGACCGAGAGAAAACCACTAACTCTCCAGGAACAACAACTTTTCATTGTGGAATCACTACCCAATGTGGGACCAGTGAATGCCCGGAGACTTTTAAAAGAGTTTAAAAGTGTAGAAGGAGTTTTCAACGCCACAACTGATGATCTAATAAGAGTTAGTGGTATTGGCCGGGTAAAAGCTCGTAATATCCGGGAAATTATTGAATCAAAATATTTAGATACATCCAAATATTCCCCTGAACAAGTAACAGAAGAGAAACCTATCATAAATGGGAAAAATAAACCGCAGAAGGAATATCGGCTTGAAAGTACTGAAAAGTGATTAAAATTTTAAAAAAATTACAAATAACGATTAAAGGATAGATGATTAAAAAATTGTCAAATAAGGGAATAATTAGGGTATTGAAATAAATTAGGGTATTGAAAATTAATTAAGCTAAATAGTTAAATTAAGCTAATGGAGAATGAGGATCGATGAAGATTTTAGTGAATGAGAAGGGTAAAAAATTTATGATTGGAAATGATGACCTGCACACTGACCATGGTTACATTAAAAAAGAAGAAATAGCCAGTAGTAATCCAGGGGATGTTTTAAAAACACACTTAGGCAGGGAATTCCGTGTCTTACAAGCCAACATCAACGATTACATTGAACTTATGGACCGCCGATGTTCCATCATCCTCCCCAAAGACTTGGGTGTGATGGCGGCCTACACTGGACTGGGCTGTGGCCAGCGAGTGGTGGAGGCCGGTACCGGGGCTGGTGCAGCCACCATATTCATGGCCAACGTGGTAGGTGAAACTGGTCATGTTTACTCCTATGAATTAAGGGAAGACTTCTCACAGATAGCTGAAAAGAATGTTAAAGGCTTTGAATTGGAAAATGTAACCCTTAAATGTCAGGATGTGGTGGAAGGAATTGATGAAGAAAATGTTGATCTGGTATTCCTGGATCTGCCCAAACCCTGGGAAGTGGTGGAACATGCCCGTGACGCCCTTAAATCCGGAGGATACCTGGCAGCCTACACACCCTACATAGACCAGGTGAAACTACTAAGTAGAATACTTAAAAAAAGAGAATTCTCCAATTTAAAGAGTTTAGAATGTTTGGTACGTGAGATAGAAGTTAAAGATAAGGGTGTGCGCCCGAAAACCAGGATGACCGGACATACCGGTTATTTAACATTCGGAAGAAAAATATAACTAAAAAGGTTTGGAATTCCACATCGTAATTTGTTTAATTTTTCAAATTACAAGCTCTGAAAATGAATATCTGATGATTAAACCAATAAATTCTGAAAATGAAATAAATTGAATTATTAAAGCTTATAAAAAAATAAAAAAAAAATATAAAGATAAACAGACATAATTAAGGTTCAATATCAGGTTTTCAAGTGGATAACCACACATAAAGAAGAGTTATGGTGAAGAGCATGGGTTTCAATTTGAAAAATATAATTTCAATTAAAGATTTTAGCAAAGGAGACATTGAATATATCCTTAAATTAGCTGAGGAAATGGAACCCATTGCCCGATCACAGGAAAAATCCAGTGCATTATCCGGATCGATTCTGGGAATGCTGTTTTACGAAGCTTCCACCCGCACACGGCTCTCATTTGAAACAGCTATAAAACGGTTAGGTGGGAGTACAGTTGGTTTTGCAGAGGCTGGGACCAGTTCCGTTACTAAAGGTGAGAATTTAACCGACACCGTGCGCATAGTTGGGGAATACACTGATGCCCTGGTCATCCGCCATAACATGGAAGGAACTGCCCGTTATGTTGCAGAGATGGTGGACGTTCCGGTGATTAACGCTGGTGACGGTGCAGGACAGCATCCAACCCAGACCCTCCTGGATTTATACACTATGAAGCGTATTCTGGGTGATATTGAAGAATTGCACGTGGCACTGGTGGGTGATCTTAAATACGGGAGAACTGTGCACTCTCTTTCCTATGCTCTGGCCATGTTCGGAGCCAAAATGAGCTTTGTATCACCACCAGAACTTAAAATGCCCCGGGAGATACTTCATGACCTTGCCGCGGCAGGAGTGAGTGTGCAGGAAACCGAAGATATTCGGGATGTTTTAAATTACGCCGATGTCTTGTATGTCACCCGGATCCAGAAAGAAAGGTTTCCAGATCCCCAGGAATACTTGAAAATCAAAGGAGCCTACACCATTGACTCAAAACTCCTTAAAGGAAGCGAATCCATAGTAATGCACCCCCTACCTCGTGTGGATGAAATTTCACATGATGTGGATAACACTCCCTACGGGAGATATTTCCAGCAAGCATTTTATGGAGTTCCAGTTAGGATGGCTCTCTTACAGTCGATAATAAAATAGGTTAGAATTAAAATAATGCTTATTAAAATAATGCTTTAGATTTAAACAAGTCTAGATTGAAATTAGGCTTTAAACTTAAATAAAGCTTTAAATTGAAATATGAAATAGAGTCTGATGATTGAAGTTAAATTACAAAATAATTCCTATTTTTTTAAGAAACTATTTTTTTTTATGAAAAAAATCAATATCTAATCCGTATCATGGAAGAAAAAGTTTTAGATAACGGTTTTTGGTTCAACTTGAGAAAAAGATTATAAAAATGAATAATGTGGTGGTGGTTAACCAGTCCACATGGCATCTTCCAGAAGTTCCATGTCACACTGCAGGGTAATAAGATTTGTCCGTCCCTTACCTCTACCCCTGGATACTGTTTTTGTGGATATAAGCCCTAACATTTCTAATTCATTTATAAAATCAAAGATTCTACGGTAGGAAACAGAATCTCCCTTGGTTATATCCTTGTAAACATCGTACAATCTTCCAGAGGTAATTTCTTCCTTACGTTTGGTTAGGTATATCAGGGACTCCAGTACTTTCTGCTGCTGACTGGGAAGGGTCATTACAATATCAGTGACCTTGTTGTGTTCGATTTGATCCTTGGCCTCCCGAACATATTCCTCATAAACCATGTCTGTGCTTTTTTCATCAGCTAGTTCACCAGAAGTTCTCAGTAAATCAAGGGCATAACGAGCATCACCTTCTTCTTTAGCTGCCAGTGCGGCGCAAAGCGGGATGACTTCATCGTGGAGCACACCATCATTAAATGATAATGTAGAACGTTCTTGTAAGATATCCACCAACTGCTGGGCATTGTAAGGTGGGAAAACAATCTCCCGGTCACGGAGGCTACTGCGCACCCGGGGCTTGATGAACTGTTTGAAATCCACAAAGTTACTGATGGATGCTATGGAAACATTATCAGTCCGAGTAAGAGTGTAAAGCAACCCATCACCATCATTTTTCAACAGAATATCAATCTCATCCAGGATTATGATTAAGATCAAGTCATTACCAAAAACATTCTTCTTGAAAAGATTACGAAAAGCATTTATCACTTCAGCTTTAGTCCAGCCACGATAAGGAACATCTTGACCCATCTGTTGACATAACCTGGCGATAACCTGATATTCAGTGGTGAAATCAGTGCAACGAATGTATTCCACCCGTACATTCACATTTTTTTCTTTAGATATCTGGTCCAGCTGTTTCTTGGCAAACTTGGCCACTGCAGTTTTCCCGGTACCAGTCTTACCATAAACTGTGACATCAGGGGGTGTTACATTTTTCAATGCCTCAACCCAATATTTAGCCACGGATTTAATCTGATCCTCACGGTGAGGTAGATTATCAGGTAGAAATCTATGGTCTAAAAACTTTTTACATTTAAAAACTGAATTTTTGTCGCCCAATTCCTCAAATATATTCATAAATACCACTTCTTATAATAAAAATACATTTACACCCCTAATTCGACTAAAACATCGAAAACTATTGTTATTTACTGGAATTTTTCATGGAAAATGATCGGCATGAATTAATATGGGATCTTACATCCATGAAGAGATATGGTTAGTTATTTTATTTAGTTAGGTTACAAACCGTTGCAATTTATATTAAATGATTAAATACTGAAAATAACTAAATTAGTTCATTAGGTGTTCTATAGAATTCTATAGAACTCAGTTAAATTTCAGGTTGAAACGGATAACTGACATTTATTTTATAGGAATATTTTCACCAAACAGCAGCTGCATGAGATTTTTTTTAGTTTCCATATGAACATATTGAAATCATATGGGGGTACATTTCAAGTGTAAAAAATTGTCACATTACAAAGTGAAGGTGCGTTTCAAGTGTAAGTAACTAATCCTATATTAATGGTTATGGTGAGGGGTGCATTTCAAGTGTAAAAAAAACATTTGCACAAAGTTGAACATTGTGGAGAGATGTATTTCAAGTGTAAGTAATCAACTACAGATTAGTAAGTTAATGTGTTAGTATGTGAGAGGTACACTTCAAGTGTAAAAAAAATAGGATGATGATCCTGAAGATAGAAAGAGAGATCAATTTCAACTGTAAAAAAAAATGAATATATATCTAGAAAAGTAATAAAAAAATAAATATATGTATTTTTAATATGAATTTAAGATTAATTAAGTATAACAAAATAATTAGTAAAAATAAACAAAATAAATTTAATTGAACTGAAATTAAATTACTTTAAACAGATCAATTAAAAGATATAATATCAGGTTAGAAAAATACGGTTATATTTTATATTAAAAATCAAAATAAAGGATAATACAATCTTTTTTTAGTATTTTAAGATTCAATTCACGTTTTCATTTATAATTTTATTTATAGATAAAATTGTTATTTAAGTACAATATCTATTATTGCGAATAATTAGTTACGAAGCATTAAAAGAATGGGAAAATTATGTTTTTTGTTTATTATGCAGTTTACTATATTTTAAACTCATTTTTAACACGTTAAAATATTTTAAAAAAGTTTTTAAGACTTTTTAATATATTTAAATGATAAATATCTTTTAATTATTGTTTTAATTAATTTGTTATTATGATAAATATTATTTTATTTTAAAATTTTTTTATTAAATTTTTACACTTGAAATCCATCTCTCACAATATCTAATATTCACTTTTTAAAAATTGCATTCAAACTTTTTTTTGGGTTATTGTATTATAACTTTTTACACTTGAAATGGATGTATCACTTCTTATTTTCAAACTGTTTAGTTTGATTACACTTGAAGCTGTTCTCTCATTGATTTTATTTTTTCCATAATTGATTTCATGATACTCCTCTTAATTTTTACACTTGCAATTCATGTCTTACTCTACTAAATCATAAAAATTAATCAATTAATTCATATTCAAGAAATTAAATGTTATATATTACTAACTGTATTGGATTTTTTACATGATTTTCTCATTTTTTAGATTTTTCTGGGGGGATAATTCTCTAGAAAAGTTACACTTGAAATCACCGTCTTACTCCCTGAAAAACTATTTTTCCCAAAAAATTCTACTGTTTTCACAGAGTTTTTTGCACTGTTCAAGCCTTAACAATGGGATGATCATATTTACATACCCATCTTCCAACAACATTAAAAATTAAATAGCCTGTACAATTAATAGCCGGTAAAACATAGATTTAAAAAAAAAAAGTTAAAATGTGATTCTAGTTTGTCAGAAGAGGTAAACCCATGGAAATCGAACTTTTAATTGTGATATTCGCAGCACTTTTAATTGATTTAAGTTTAGGAGAGCTGCCTGTATCAATTCATCCGGTGGTTTGGATGGGCAAATTGATAGAAAAAATCAGAAATCTATTAATCAGTAATGGTAAAAAAAATAACCGATTTTCAGGCTTTTTCATGACTTTGATCATTCTAATCATATTTAACCTGGTTTTCACTTTAATTTTATATATTTCTTCAGTTAACTACATCCTCTACCTTCTTGTGGCTTCAATCAGTCTTTCTACAACCTTTGCAATTAAATCTCTGATAAAATCGGTACTTGAAGTTAATTATTCAATTAAAAATGATTTGGATAATGGTCGTATTGCTGTTTCTTACCTGGTCAGTCGAAAAACCTCTGAATTATCCTCCGAGGGTGTGGTGTCAGCGGCAATTGAAACCCTCACCGAAAATATCACGGACTCGGTTATCAGCCCTCTTTTTTATATATTTCTATTTGGGTCCATAGGGGCCCTATTAGTAGGAACAATAGATAATAATGTGTTTTATCCATTATTAAAATTTATAGGATGGGGTGGAATGGCTTATTCATCAGTACAATTTCCAATTATCCTTGGTTTAATGGCGGGAGTTTCTTACCGGGTGGTGAACACATTGGATGCAATGGTGGGTTATAAAGATCCTCAGAACATCAATATTGGATGGTTTCCTGCCCGTTTGGACGATATTCTTAATTATATTCCTTCCAGGGGCACTGGTTTTTTAATAGTACTCGCTGCTCTGTTTATGGGTCTGGATTACAAATCTTCCTGGCAGGTGATGTTAAAGGATGCTGGTAAAACACCAAGCCCTAACTCTGGATATCCCATGGCAGCAGCTGCAGGGGCTTTGGGTGTTCAGCTGATAAAACCCAAAGTATACACCCTGGGCAACTCTAAACATAAATTAACCCCCGAAATGATTAAAAAAGCTGTTAAATTAACGATGGTTACATTAATATTATTTTTAACCATTATATTCGTAATTCCACTTCTAATATTTTTTTTATAAATTTTTAAATAGCAAGGTAAATTCTATAGTTCAACAATTAACATTAAATGAATGAATTAACATTAAATGAATTGTTATATTTCAGTTTTATCCCAACCTGTTCAATTCTAGATTTTATGAATCTGGTTGAAATTTAATCAATTAAATTTTACTCAATTAGTATAAACTCAATTAGTATAAACTCAATATTAACTCAATTACTAAAAAAGTAAAAAAAAGATTTACTCATTTAAAAAACGTTTATATGTGGTTCTATGAGATTTGCAATAATCAGTGTGACTGGGGAAGGGAGTGGGATTGCTAGTGAAATGGCGAAATCTTTAAAAAACGACCCCACTGTCATAAAAGTTGATGTTTTCCATAAAAACATTAAAGAGACTGTAAGTACTTTGTTCAATGAATATGATTGTTGGGTAGCTATAATGGCCAGTGGAATTATGGTTCGAACAATCTGCCCCCTTATCCAGTCTAAGTTATCGGATCCGGCGGTACTAGTAGTTTCTGAAAACAAAAAACATGTTGTCAGTTTATTATCCGGCCATTTAGGTGGGGCTAATCAATTTTCAATTAAAATAGCAGGTTTAATAGGTGCAGTTCCAGTTATAACCACCGCTACGGATTTAAAAGGTAAATTAGGTATTGATACACTGGCATATCAATTCTGGTTTCAGGTTGAACAACCTCACCTTATTAAAGAGGTTAACCAGCTAATTGCCGAAGATGTTAAAGTTGATCTCTATATACCGACACGATTCAAATTTTTAGTGAATCATCCCTTAATAACCAGATCTTACCATATTCAAACCTGGGATGAATCATTCCTGCGTGTTTCTTTACCTCATAAAGATTCATCGAGAAAAGAATCAGATAAGTATTTGGATCTTCACCCTAAAAGAATAGTGGCTGGTTTGGGTAGTAAGAAGGGAATTGCCGGTGATCAAGTATTTTTCGCAATCCGTTCTGCTCTTCAGCATCTCCACTTACCCTTGGAGCGGTTGGATGCACTGGCCACTGCTGATGTTAAGAAAGATGAAAAAGGTATTCTGAGTGCTGCTTCGCAATCTGGTTTACCACTTGAAATAGTGTCTTTAAATGAAATTGCCCACTTTGAAAATGTTGATTGCACTCCTTCTGATCTGGTGCATCGTGAATTTGGGGTGTCAGGTGTTTCCGAGCCGGTTTCTCTTATCAGAGCCGGGAAACAATCACGTCTCATTTTGAAAAAAACTGCATACAATGGTGTTACAGTTGCAATCGCAGTCTCAATGGATTAAATTGATAAAAACTAATTAAATAAATTATAATCTCATTTAACATCTTTTTTAATCTTTAATCACTCTTTTAAAACTTTTCAATCTTTTTTTATCAGTTCTCACCAAAACCTTTTTAAAGCTCAAGATATAAAGAAACTTGGATAAGGCTTTTTATGAATTACCATCTTAAGCACAATTAACTCAATGGAGGCGTTATTATGAGTACAGAAGCATTTGAACGTTGTAATCAAATTTTAAAACATATTATGGGTGATACAAGTGTGCCCAGGAATATTAGGAGGGCTGCTGAGGAATCTAAGAATTTATTATCACAGGATGATGATGAACCAACTGTCCGGGCCAGTACTGTTATATCTATCTTAGATGAGATAAGCAATGATCCTAACATTCCAATTCATGCAAGAACCCTTATATGGAATGTTTTAAGCGAATTAGAATCAGTACGCGAATAAAATCAAATTTATTAATTATTTTGAAGGTTACACTTGAAGTATACCTTCCCCATTTTTTTAACTCTTTTTCTAGGCGAAATATTTTGAAATATATTAAGAAATAATTAATTTAAGTAAATACGAACTTTTAAAAATAGGTATGTCATAAAAAATCTTAATATACTATTTCCTCAATTGCATCATTTTTATCTAAATAGGAAATCACAATTTCACAAATTTCCCCTAAAATTCTATATTATTTAAAACTCTAGCTATGAATTGAATTTTGGCAGTTTCTTCCACGAATTCTGCTAAAAGTGATGCTTCTTTAAGGTTTTCTCCAGTGGCAACCACTCCATGGTTTTCTAAAATAATCACATCTTCTTCTTTGAGACCTTCACCAACCATTTGGGCCAATTCCATGGTTCCCGGCTGAGCATATTTCACCATCTTTAAAAAAGGCTTTGTTCTTTCACCAAAACCTTCGAGACGTTCGATCTTTTTCCCAGACATTGCAAAACCAGTGGCGTATGATGAATGGGTGTGAACAATTCCCTGAACATCTTTATTTTTATAGACTTCCAAGTGAAGATTGAGTTCTGATGATGGGTTATTCCCACCGGCCAGCACATCTCCCCTCATATTTAAAAGCACTATTTCATCTTCCGTGACGTGTCCCAATGAAACCCCGCTAGGGGTTATGGCAATTGTATCCTGGAAACGGGCACTTATGTTCCCGGATTTACCAGGGGTCAGACCTTTACTGTAAAGGTAATGGGCTATCTCACAAATTTCCCTGGTTAAATGATTGATGGTCATGAATTTGATCTCCAATTATTTTATTCTCCAATTTGTTTCTTTCACTTAATTGCTGTGCTTTAACTGAAGTCCAGCATTTTAAGACTGCCATTGTTGATCACCGGTACCTGGGCACAGGTGGGTACGATGTTGTAGATCTTCTGGAACTCGGTCTGGGACTGAAATGTGCCACTGTTAATGAGGTGCACACCTTTGTATCTTTTGTAACTGTTTATATGAACGTGTCCGGTGTGTAAAACATCTGGAATTTCTTCTATAACCAGATGGTCTTCTATTTCTGATGCTAGTGGTGTTCGTTCCCCATAAATAGGGGCTAAGTGCCTTTTCTCCAAGAGTTCCTTCATTATAAGATCAGATTGCTGGTGGCTCATGCCCTTAACCGTCATGGCTATATCGTCAAAGCTCCGTCCATGATAAATGAGGACTTTAATACCATCCAAACTTACCATGGCCGGGTTACTTACGAATTCCAGATTTTTAAGTTCGTAAAGGCCTTTAGCATAATCTTCGGGTATGGCTGGTTGTGGTTCTGCCAAACGACTGGCATCGTGGTTTCCAGGGGCGATGATAACTTTAACATGGCTTATCTCACCAAATAATCGTGCTGCTTCTTCATACTGCTGGTGAATATCTTTTATGGTAAGTTCTTTGTCCTGGTGGGGGTATACTCCAATACCGTCTACCATATCTCCGGCTACCACCACGTACTTCACATTGTTGGCAATTTCTTGTTGTTTTTCATCCCCGAAATCCCCGTTTATCCATTTAATAAACCGGTCGAAGGCTTTGTCCAGAAATGTGGAGCTTCCAATGTGAATGTCGCTTAAAAATACTGTGGCAAAGTCCATTGGTTTTTCATCTATACGGGGTACTCCTGGATTTATCAGTTCACTGGCCATTAGCAGGGTGCCTTTTCTGCTACCTATAATTCCGATAACTTCGTCCTTAACTAATCTTTCCGATTGCTCAAAGACTTCATGATTCTCGTTATGGATCAGTACGGTGGCACTACCGGTTTCATCCTCTATTTCAATGATTTTATGATTGTTTTTCGTGTAACGTATATCGTTAACCATACCCACGATTTTAATCACGTCGTCACGGCTCATGGCTTCTTTAATTGAGTAACTGTCCTTTAGTTCTCTTTTATAGGTTAACATTTCCCTTAGTTTGTGATACCTGCTTTTGAAATAACTGGAAAGATCCTTGATCTCTCCATTGGTGTAGGATTTGCAACTAGCATCTTTAAGTATCTGAAAATCAAAATCTTGGGGTACCAGTTTTATCTGGGCTCTCTGGTTGCTGGTATGGGTGGATCCCACTATTGTACTTGTTGATTGGCCAAGATAATCTTCCACTGCCTTGCCCGTGAGTACCATCATTTCTGGAGATGAAATGGTCATGTGTTTGATGAGTGAATCCACCAGGTGGGAAGAATCATTATAATTTTTTATTTTATTGTAAGCGGTTTCATCCAGAAGTATTTCCGCATCAGCAAATTTTAATATAATATCATCAGGCATAGAGACTCCAGGTAAGATTATTTGAAATATTAGATTTCGTCATGATTTTTTAATTTTGTTTGGGGTAAAATATGTGAACCTAAATAATTTTTCTAATTCACTTTTGATCATCCATCATCTCATTGATCAAAAATATGTTTCTATAAATTATCATCATCTTAGGTATAAATCAACTTTTTGACTCGACCCTCTGAATTTTTCTCGGAAAAGTTCCAGCTTTTTCAGTGATTTGACCCTTTCAACACGGGCTTCTTCGGGTAAATCTTTTTTTAAAAGAATAAGATATTCTAAATTGGCAACTAAAGCATCTTGAAGAATAATCAATGTTTTTAGGATTTTAATTTGTATTGGTTTACATTTGGATGGTGGTTTTAGGCCTTCGTACTGGAAGAATATTGTTTCCATGTTTTCCCGGATTTTATCCAGTTTTCGGTAGGTTTCATCAAAATCAATTTGATCCTTACCCTCCCTGTTAAATATTTCCCGGATTAAAAGTAGTTGAATTCCAGTATCCTTCAAACACTTCTTGCTTTTTTTCAAGAACTGTTTTTTAGTCATTCCAAACATCAAATACATCTCTTAGGTATTTAAAAATCCTTTTTTATAATAATATTGTTCTTAATTTATAATAAACCTATTGTTAAAGGTTAACATCTAATATAAACCTATTAAATCATGAGATTTCTTTTAAAAAGTTAATCGTCATCTAATGATGATTTTAATTAGTTTAATGAAATATAGTTCTAATGAAATATCTAAATATCTAAATATCCAAATCATTCCAAAACATTTAATATAAATGGTTGGTAAGATTGATAAAATACTAATAGTATTGGGATTATGAGTTTTTTTATCCATAAATTATAATCCGCTGACTTAACATAATCCTGGTTTAAAAACCATTTATTAGGCTAAAAACTTTCTATAATAAAAATTATCAATCTTTGAATTAATACATCTACTAATAATTATAGATTTACAAAATTTACAGATTTACAAAATAGTTTGTTAACCAATAAAATAAATTCATTATCCGTAATTGCAGATTTACAAAATAATTTATAACATAATACAATTCATTATCAATAATTTAAGGTGATACCATTGTCCAGAGCTGTTAAGATAATCCTGTTCCTAATATTCTTTGCCGTATTCTTCGAGGCAGGTCTATTTGCGTCTTACACAATTGTAACTCAGCAACCACCCAATCCTGTTGATCTCATAGAAATGCAAATTAATGGTGTCTCTTCTCTTTTGAATTTAGGTCCGAAAATTGCCACTCAGAAGAATTTAAATATCTTAAATGAGGATGAAGTGGTGGAAGCCCTGAAAATCAAGACTGGTATTGATGGAATTAACCTGCAGAGCCTTTCTGCTCAAACCTACCAGGACACCGATGAAGATACTATTAACGTTAACATCACTGCCATGGGATATAAGGACTCTCAGACTGGTGGAAAAACAGGTAATGCATCCAGTGGTCCTATTGTCATTAAATCCAATGAAACATACAGTATAACTGCCACTGCGGTGGCTAAACCAAAAACTGGTGGTGTTCAGATTGATGTTGGTTCAATCGTCATTACTTCCACCAGAGTATTGTATAACACATGATTTAACCTATTTAACCTATTTTTACTTTATTATAACTGGTGAAATGTATGATTAAAATTGTGGGCATAGGACCCCTTAGAGAAGACATGACTTTAAGGGCTCTTAAGGCCTTGGATGAAGCAGAAGTTGTTATTGGATACGGAGCTTACACCCGGCAGATAAATGATCTTTTGGATGGTAAAAAAATTATCTCCAAGGGCATGGGCCAGGAAGTCCTTAGAGCAGAACTAGCCATTGAATATTCTAAAAAAGGATACAGGGTAGTAGTTATAAGCAGTGGAGACCCTGGTGTTTATGGAATGGCCAATGTGATCCATCAACTTAGGGGAAAATATTCTGGGGTGGAAGTGGAAGTAATTCCAGGAGTTACTGCGGTTACTTATGCTGCGGCTCTTTTGGGATCTCCTTTACATGATTTTGCAGTAATCAGCCTTAGTGACATACTAACACCTCTGTCTGAGATCAAAAGAAAGGTCACTGCCGCTGCTGAGGCGGATTTCATTATTTCTTTTTACAATCCTCGAAGTAAAAGAAGAACCAGGCCCTTAAATGAAGCTTTAAAAATACTTCGCAATATTAGAAGTCCCCAAACCCTGGTGGGAATAGTTAAAACCAGTGATTTGGGTTCTGAAGTACGTATTGTATCACTTCAGGAGTTGGATGAGGAAGATGTGGATATGAACACCACCCTCCTGATAGGTAACACCTTCACCTACGTGGATGAGGGTAAAATGGTGACTCCACGGGGTTATGTAATCCCTAATTCAACCCACCCCTTGGCAGAAGAATTCTACCAGAAATATCTCGCCGGAGAGGGTAATAAGGGATCCAATACTGCCTGTGAATATTATCCCTGCCATAACCACCCCCAAAATTGTACATTTTGCTACTGTCCTTTTTATCCATGTGGAGACCCCTCTACCGGTGGTCACTGGATAAAAGAGAAGCAGGTGTGGAGTTGTGAAGCGTGTAATTGGATACATCAGGACGATACAGTGGAGTGCATAGAGGGTAAGTTACCCCAACTACTTGAAAACACCGAGGACCTTCAGGATAAAAAGAAAGAGCTTCTTAAATTAAGAAGAGAATGTGTATATCTAACTAAATAATCATGGCTTCTGTGGATTATAATGGGGTTTGTCTAAGAGTCAAATTCTACTATCTAAAATGGTAACCATTTTTCCAAAATATTGGGGGGTGGATTAATCAAAAATGATCTGGTGACTATTCCACTTAAATTAATTCACATTGGGCACGGGTTTAACCCACTATAGTCATTATTATCTCTTATTTCCCTGTTAACTTACATTTACATTTTTCCTAGGTTCATTTTGATCTGGGATAATGGTATGAATCTTGGGATAATGAAAATGAAATTATTTGTATGATAATAATTCAGAAGAATGATAATTGAATAAATAATATTGGGTTGTTCCAGCAATTTTTCCCATAGTATAATGTACCATGTCCAACATACTAACATAAGTGATATAAATGATTCGAATAAAAAGAGCCTACCAGTCACCTGCCCAGAAGGACGGTTACCGGATCATGGTTGATCGAGTATGGCCACGTGGAGTGTCTAAACAGAGATTAAAAATGGATGCATGGCTAAAAGACATAGCTCCTAGTCATGATCTGCGAAGATGGCTGTCCCAGAATTCCCAGAAATGGGATGAGTTCAAGACCAAATACAGAGAAGAGTTGGAAGACAAAGCTGAGTTTTTAAATCAGATATTGGACTTGGAAAAGGAGAAAGAGACGATTACCCTAGTTTATACATCGGGTGATACGGAACAAAATAGTGCGGTGGTTCTGAAGGAAGTTTTGGATGAATTAAAGTCTTAATTCATTTATTATAATGAGATTGGGAATAAGAAAAAAAATAGACTTATCTTACAACCAGGAACGATAATTAATCCCCTGGTTCATGTTTTTATTTTAGAGTACTAGTTTTTGCAAGATATTTAATATAAAACAGCTTTAACATGGTAATGAATCCATCTTAGGGTTACACGTCTTAAAAATAAAAAAATAGATGTTAGGGTAATGAAATGGTTAGTTATAAATCCAACTCCATTATCCCTTCAAAGACAGAAACAGCGTCTCCTTCCATAAATCCACCTAGCTCTTCGTCTTTTTCATACACGGTGATCATTAGGTCTCCCCCCGGGAGATGTACCAGGACTTCCTTCTCCAGCAGACCTAACTTGTAACCTGCAATAACTGTACTAGTTGCTCCAGTACCACAAGCCATGGTGAAACCAGCACCCCTTTCCCAGGTTAGCATTTCCACTTCCTGCGGACTTACCACTCCTACGAAGTGCACATTGGTCCTCTCTGGGAATGCCTGGTGGTTCTCGATTATGGGGCCCAGATGGTCCAGGGCCACATCCTCCAAACTTTCGGTGAAGATAATTGCATGGGGATTACCAACACTGATGGCAGTGAGTTTCAAAGGTTCACCATCAACCAATAATTCCTGGTCAATGAATTCTTCTTCATCACTGGCCATAGGTACTTCACTGGTTTTGAAGGTGGCAGTTCCCATGTCAACCCTAATGGATCTCACGTTACCATTTTCAACCTGCAAGGTTAATTCTTTGATTCCACCCAGGGTCTCCACACTCATCTGTCTCTCTTTGAGAACATCATTCTCATAAACGTATTTGGCAAAACAGCGAATTCCATTACCACACATCTGTGCTTCACTACCATCACTGTTGAATATACGGAAACGGATATCTGCTTCAATAGAGGGGGACACGAATATAACTCCATCAGCCCCCACGGAGAACCCTCTGGTGCAAAGTTCGGCAGAAATTTCACCTTTTTTATCCTCGGGGATAAGTTCTTCGGTGGATTCGTCAATTACCACGTAATCGTTTCCCAGTCCATGCATTTTATGGAAGAGTAAAATTATTCTTTCACTCATTTTAACAGCCTCAGGGGAATATTCTGTTTACGGTATAGATCAGCGAAGGTTTCCCTTTCCCGTATCACGTCCACCTCACCCTCACATACCATTACCTCTGCTGGTAGTGGTCGGGAGTTGTACTGGCTGGCCATACTGAAAGCATAGGCTCCGGCATTCATAATGGCCAGAATGTCACCTTCTTTGATTTCTGGGAGGGGCCGGTCCCTGGCGAAAAGATCTCCAGATTCACAGACATTACCAGCCACATCTATGTTTTCAGTGGGTTGTGCATCGGGTTTATCTGCCACCAGAATATGGTGGTATGATCCGTACATGGTAGGTCGCAGTAATGTGTTAAATCCAGCGTTAACCCCCACAAATTTCCGGTAACTTTGTTTAACAGTGTTAACTTGGGTTAGGAGGTATGATGCATCTCCTACTATATAACGGCCGGGTTCTATACACATGGTTGGTTGACCCATATCGTGTTCTGCCAGTTTATCCTTGTAGAGCCCAACAATCTCGACTGCGAATTTTTCAATATCCAGTAAACCTTCCTCAGGGGTGTAAGGTATTCCCAGACCTCCACCGAAATCTATGAATTCGAAGCTAACACCGGCTTCCTTGTGCACCCGCCCAGCCACATCCATCAGTACTTGTACTGCCAGTTTAAATGGTTCCGGGTCCAGAATACCGGATCCAATGTGGGTGTGAATACCCACTGGCTGGAAACCGAGCGCAACTGCTTTTTTGTAAACCTCCACTGCTTCCTCTTCCATTATCCCAAACTTGGATAACTCTCCTCCGGTGATACAGTGGTCATGGTGACCAGCACCCACCATGGGGTTAACCCGGAATGATATTCTGGTCCCTTCTGATCCAGGAAGTTCAGCCAGACGTTCCATCATGGATACACTGTCCAGGTTCATGCGCACACCAGCATCCAGGGCATATTTCAATTCATCCGTGGTGACATTGTTCCCTGTGTAAAGAATCCTGTCACCTTCAAATCCAGCCATTAATGCGGTGTAGATTTCTCCTGGTGATACAGCGTCAATACAACTTCCTTCCTGTTCTAATATTTTCATCATTGCCAGGCTGGTGTTGGCTTTGGCTGCGTAGAATATTTTAAAGTCTTCATATTCATTGGTGAATGCTTGGTGGACTCTTCGGTAATTGTCCCGTACTCTCATCTCATCTGTAACGTAAAGGGGTGTTCCATATTCCTGGGCAATTTCCAGGGCATCAGCACCTCCAATGTCCAGATTGCCTTTTTCATTGGTTTTAAAGTGTAAGTTCATAAATGATCCTCCGAAAAGAAGTAAACATTAAATATATGTCTTTATCTCTTTATAACTATTCTGATTGCTATCCTTTATACTTTAAAAATAAACCCTTTTTAAAAAAAATCTTGACATAAAAAAATTAAAAGGGATTATCAGTCTGATAATCTCCTAAGTACTTCGTCCAGACAGTCAGTCACGTCATTAATCTGTTCCTGACTGATTACCAATGGGGGAACAAATCGGAGTACTTTATCTGCGGTGCAGTTGACCAAAACTCCCTGCTGCCGCATGTCATCAACCATACTAGCACAGGGTATGTCCATTTCCATTCCCAGCATCATTCCCACACCCCGAACATCTTCCACCAAGCCATGTTCTAGGAATAATTCTTTCAGCTGATTCTTGAAGTACTCCCCATTTTCTCGTGACCGGGCCAGGAGTCCTTCCTCTCGGATGGTCTCCACCGATGCCAGACCAGCAGCACAAGCTAGAGGTCCACCACCAAAGGTGGCCGCATGGTCACCAGGCTGGAAAGCGTTTCCCACTTCTTCACTGGCCATAATCGCACCCATAGGGAATCCACCGGCAATAGCTTTGGCCAGGGCAGTGATATCTGGGGTTACTTTAAAGGTCTGTGAAGCAAACATTTCCCCGGTACGTCCAAACCCGGTCTGCACCTCATCAAATATTAGCAGAACATCATTTTCATGACATAATTTCTTTAATTCATCCAGATAACCTTCAGGAGGTATTATTATCCCCCCCTCTCCCTGGACAGGTTCTACCAGTACGGCAGCAGTTTCATCCCCAATGGCTTCACCCACAGCTTCCAGGTTACCGTAGGGAACGTGTTTAAAGCCAGGGGTCAGTGGTCCGAAGTTTTTCTTGTACTTATGTTGACCAGTGGCGGTAATGGTGGTGATGGTTCGACCGTGGAAACTGTTTTCCATGGCAATGATCTCCCCCTTACCAGTGTACTTCCGGGCCAGTTTTATGGCTCCTTCATTGGCTTCTGCTCCGCTGTTACAGAAGAATGCCTTCTGGTGAGGTGAAACTTCAACTAGGAGTTTTGCCAGGCGTACCTGTTCCTCGGTGTAGTAAAGATTGGAGGTGTGGATTAACTTATGGGCCTGTTTACTGATGGCCTCGGCTACCCTTGGATGGGCGTGGCCAACGTTATTTACTGCTATTCCAGCCACACAGTCAATGTAGGGACGACCTTCCACATCCCACACTACAGCCCCCTTACCCTCTTTAATGGCCAGAGGCTGGCGACCATATGTTTGCATTACATATTCCTTGTCCTGAGCCATTATCTCCTCTGTGTTCATGTTATCACCCGTGTAAATGTAATTATAATCATTTGCCATGTCTCCTAAGAATTCGTATTTAATATTATTTCTAACGGTATAATGAATTATGGTTACGGACATTATAAGCCTTATCCATCATTTGATTAGGGAAATGATTAAATATGGTTAAAAACACACCGAATGGTTATATATTGAGATGGAATCTAGTTATCTATCGGGAATTTATTTACGTTCCCGAATGGTATTATACTTAAAAGTGATTACTGGGGAAGGGAAACTTATATGAACAGTCAAAAAACTATATTATACATTGGATCTATAATTCTTGTAATCATCGGAGCTTATACAGTATATATGGGGCAGATATCCCAGGGAGTAATCTGGTTCATATTAGGGGTGATCTTCCTTTCCATCTCCTCCCAACTTGGGCGTCCTATTAAGGCAGTCAAAGTAAGAAAAATGATTATATTACTATGTGCCATTATATTACTGGGAATTGGGGCATTCATGTTATACTTCGGGGAGTTTTTGGCAGGAATAGCATGGATTGTGGCTGGAATTCTGGGATTGCTGATTTCATTCATGCTGGTGGGTCACAAGGGAGTTTTAGATCCTCAATAAAGGATTTTAGATCCTATAATAAATTATTTATATCTATTCAAATCTCTTAATCCTTTTTTATATTCTCAATCTATTTTTTCCCAATTAGTTTATCATGTTAGGGTATGTTTTTGTTAATTTTATTAAACATTTATTAACCGGGAAATAGTGAAACTTTCCTTAAGGTGAATCTTATGAAAAAAGCGATTATTGAAACTGATAAAGGAAACATCGAACTAACCCTTTTTGAAAAGGAAGCCCCTAATACAGTGGCTAACTTTGAGAAACTGGCCAGCAGTGGATACTATGATGGATTAACCTTCCACAGAGTTATTCCTGACTTTGTAATTCAGGGCGGATGTCCTAAGGGTAACGGAACTGGTGGGCCAGGTTACACCATAAAATGTGAAATAAATCCTCATAAACATGGAACTGGAGCTCTTTCAATGGCTCATGCTGGTAAAGACACTGGTGGAAGTCAGTTCTTCATCACCCACTCCCCACAACCCCACCTGGACGGAGTGCACACTGTATTCGGTAAAGTAGTCAAGGGCATGGAAGTGGTTAACGCCATTAAACCCGGTGACGTGATGAATAAAGTCACTGTAACCGATGAATAACTTCTCTTAATTATTTTTTTACTATTTCCTTAACACTATTCTCTGGCACTGTCCAGAAAAATCAGTTTTTCCCGAATTTAGTTTAGTCACGGGAAGTATTTTCATTGATGAGCAGTTCCTTTAAAACCATGCCATAAATTTCAGCTATTTCTTCACATCTTCTCAAGTCACGGTCATCGTAATCCTTTTCTGGATTTCCAACCACTATCTGGCCAATAACTTCCCCCTCAAATTTCACAGGCACTGATAAAAACTGACTTACTGGTTCATGCCCTGGTGGGAGGCCATGGGCAGCCGGGTGATTGGTGATGTCATGTACATATAAGGATTCACCGGTGTCTAGGGAGTAACCCAGCAGACCACCATAACTACCATCATCCAGAACCTTAAATCGGGCTTCACCCATCTCTTCGTACATCTCGCAATCCCTGGTAAGATGAGAGAAGGATATACCTACACTATCTCTGTTTTCAGGGTCTACGAATGCCACATAACAGCTTTCACTCTTAAGGAAACTCTTTGTGTTAGCTAAAACCACATCCGAAATTTCTTTCAAGGTAGAATCTGGCAGCATGTCCAGAATTTTACCTCGGAAAACATTAAGATCCTCTTCACTTCCCATACCAATCATCCTCGGCATTCTATAGTCATTCCCCAACACTTATCTATTCTAACTGTTCTTGTGTAAGATTAGTAAGAATATTAATAAATAATTAATCAACTCAAATGGAATTTCCCTCTGTTAAAACTTTGATTAACACTCCAAAAACAGATTCCAGAGGCCATATATCTTGCTCCCCCACCTCAACATACCAGAAATTACCTTCATGAAAAACCCTACTCGCAATGGCTATCTGGAATGGAAAACCTGCAATTAATGCGTAGGCACCAATTAATGGGGTATTAAAAGATCCATCTGGAATTAGGATCTTTTCGCCCTTTAAAAGTTTTCTAGGGTTGATTTTAACCATTAACCATTCATGGGGGTTGAAATTAGGATTTTGATCACCTTCAACCCTCAGAATAATAGTTTTCTCCCTTTGCACCCCGCCCTGTTTTTTAGTCTTCTTTTTCTGAATCCGGGCAATCAAAGCATTAACCTCTACTGGAGACAGGTTAATCTGGAGGTGGTTATAAATACCCTGATCCATTGCTTCCTGCAGGACCCGTCCAGCGTGAACTTCTCGGCAACGTGAATTTTTGCTGGTGCTGCGCATGGGGCACTTCCAACAGTATTTATCCTCTAAAATATTCATAATATCCTGATAAGCTGTCTCTGTTTCCTCCTGAAATATATCTAACCTTTCCTGAAGGGCTCCCATAATAATCACATCCTGCAGCCTATCCTGAACATTAAATCGATAATTTAATCCCCCTTTATTTCACGGTTTACTGGGTCATCTCCATACTTTAAGTTATTATCCTTTAACTGCATAATTCTATATGTGTGGGGATTAATATTCCAAATCAATTTCTAATTTATCATAGTATAGGGGAGACATTTCAATGCCAAAAGATGCACTAAATGATTTAGATGAACTAGAAAAGCAAAACATAGCATTGTCGCTGTGGATGAAGGAATTCAATGCCAAAAAGATTCCTAAGGGTGTTAAAAAACGAATATTGGGTAAAAAAAACAGCCCAGAATCATTTGGGGAGAGAATGCACTACCGTATTCAGGATCTCCTGGAAAACCCAGACTCATTCACTCCCAGTTACCAGAAACGGTACGAAAAACTATTGGCACATTGTAATTCACTAACTTCAATACAGGCCTATGCCCTGAACCATCTTTTAGGCATGGACAGCAGCCGAGGATACCAGGATATTCCTGATGAATCTAACCTTGAATTTCCCCGGGATTTCGCCCCGCAACTAGGATACCAGGTAGGCTGGCACTTCTTTGTAGGCAACTGTCGTGACACCCGTAGGCGTGAATATGGAATTCTGGTGTCATTCTACCGTTACTCTTTACTACCCCCTGAAATCGCCCATAGTTTTGGATTATCGGATTGGGATAACCAGATATTCGAGATGCAACTGGCCATAGCCCGGGCTGGTGAAGAACACCTACAGGCACGTCCATTTGCAATTGCAGGGACCACCGGACTACTGAACTTTTCCAACCAACCATTCCATTATCAGGCAGGAAATAACCGGATAATATCTGAAAAGGAAGACGAACTATTTCCGCTCCGTGTTCAGGCGTGGGGGGTGAATCAGGGTGGTGAAGCTGATGTGGAGATGGAAGTTGACCTGGGATTCTCAACCAACAAAGATTTCCTCCTCCAGGGGAATAAAGGATGCCTTCCCTGTTGCTGTGGAGTGGGTACACTTTATTATTCAGCCACCAACCTTCGTTTGGAACCGGGAAGTATTATAAAACTGGATGGTGAGGAAATAACTCTAACTCAGGGCCAGTTCTGGTTCGACCATCAGTGGGGTAATGCCCTGGAACCACTGGGCAACAGCCGGTGCAAAGTAGCCAGAGCAGCTAATGTCCTCTCTAAAACTTCCCATTCCAGGGGATGGGATTGGTTCATGGCCCAGTTTGAAGGTGACCGGGAGATGACCATGTACGCACCACACACTGATGAAAATCTGGAATACTACTGGCAGACCGGTGAAAAACCTCCGGGCACCATGAATGTGGCGGTTAAGGGACAGTACATCGATGCGGACCATAACGTAGTAGATATGCGGGGAAGCTTGAAGATTGATAAATGGGTTAAGAGTATTAAATCATCCAATCCAGAGAATTACTTCATTACCAACACCTGGTATCCCGATCACTGGGAATTCCAATTTGAAGATATGGTACCGGAAGATATCCGTCACTTCACCCTAAATCCCATTGTTAATGGGGGGCAGACAGGTTACAATGCTAGCGGAGCCCAGTACAGTGAAGGAGGGGTGTATATTAGAAACCTAGAAGGCCAGCTACTGGGGAGAGGTTTTGCTGAATCAGTTTATTATGCTGATGCCCATGGGAACATATTCCACTTGGTAGGGTTGCCTGACACACCGGAAATGCGGAAACTCATGGAACCACCCGAGCCATCTGCACTCTTAAAATTAAAAGGAGCACTTTACATGGCCTGGCCACCCCACCAGAAGAAGCTTAAAAATATGCTTGAGAAATGTCTGGAACAGGGATTACCGGTGGATTTCGTAAAATAAACTTTGATCTGATGGATATATAGTTTTAGAGAATATAACGATATGATAATATTTAAAAAGCTACCAAGGGAAGTTATTCAATGAACAAGAGTCTAAGCATACTGGCCACTATCCTGATTTCAGTTATACTGGTTATCATCATTTTACAGACATTCGTACTGGGACAGTACTCCATGTACAATTACCTGGCCATTGTGGCTTTCCTGGTATTTCTCTTCATCAGTATCCATGATGTGCGAAATGCTGATGAAGAATAAAAATAAAGATTAAAAAAGAAAACAGGCTTATTTTTTTCATTTTTTTCTTAAGGATTCTAAGAGTCCAGATTTACGGGCATAATGGAATAGGTAGAGTTGAACATACCCCGCCCATTCACCGTAACGTTCCATCCCAAACTTTCGGACTTCTTGTGGTTTTAATTCTTCACCAGGGAAGTATAGATGTTCTATAATCCTTTTAATCCACACATCCACGGGGAATGCTTCTCCCATACCAAAACCATACAGGAGGATGCAATCAGCAACTTTGGGCCCTACCCCCGGTAGTTCCAGTATGGTGTCCAGGGCAGTTTCATACTTCATTTTAGATAGTTTATGGAAATTAATTTCCGATTGAATTATACTAGCAGCCTTAATGATGTATTTTGCCCTGTAACCCACCCCACAGGATTGGAGGTTATTCTCAAAGACGAATCCATCCGGTAAATTGTCTTCGCAGCGTTGCATCTCCTCCAGGTCGTGTTCCGGTACATTACTGAGAATTTCTGGTGTGGGGAAGGTGTAGAAATCTCCAGAACTAAAATGATACTTTTCACCCCATTTAATTTTAATATCATTAATGGAGCGAGTCCAGCGTAAAATAGAACAATTAGCAGAAGATATGGATGATATGGTACATTCAAATGGATTATGGGCCTTGAAAAGTCGCAATCCCTGGCAGAAATCAATGGTAGGTGCCAGTTTAGGATCTTCACCCAAAAATTGGTACAACTGGTTCAAGTCATGGTCAAGGTTGAATATATCCCGGATTGAAGTTTCAACACTATTCTCCGCTAGATCTTCAGGGGATTCAGCAATTATTTCAAGGTCACCTTCTGGATCTGTATCATCATGCCTAATTTTAACCAGACAAGGAGCACCATCTACCATTATAAGCTCCTGGAAAAATAAATCACTCTCTTTCCATGGGGGCTGGCTGGTCTGGCCACTGTTAATGGTGAGGGATAGGTTAAAGGGTCCATTGAATTTTTGGTGTGATATTTGAAATTCCTTGATCATCATATATGAAATTGTATTTAGGAACATAAAATTTTTCAATGATTAATGAAATCTTATGGTAAATTTAGATGTCCAGTAAGAAAATTTAATTTAAAAAATAGAATTAAGCAGATATTTTTTTAAATATCTGCAAAGTTTTATAGCTTATTTTAACCCTGTTTCACTGAGCCCTGACCATTTACCTGCTGGGTTACCTGGGGATTGCCAGTGTAGGTTATGGAACCTCCTCCGTTTACCACTGCTTTGAGGGTGTTCACCACATTTACATTGGCTTTACCTTCTCCGTTAATAGTCACCGTGGCGGTCTGGCTCTGCAGGTCCTTGGCGTCTATGTTACCCCCTCCGTTGATGGTGGCGATCAGATCTTGGGTTTTACCCACCAGGGTCATTTTACCGTTATCCAGGGTAATGGTTAGTTTATCGGTGTTTATACCCGTCACCTCGGAGTTACCTCCGCCGTTAGTGGTGAGAACATTTAAGTTTTTAAGGGTGACGTAGAATTTCACAGCCCCATTACTGACACTGTTGAGGTTGCTGATGGATAAGGTGTTTCCAGAGACAGTAGTGGAAATCTTAGACAGGAGATTACTATCTGCTTCCACCCTATAAGATTCATTGTCTCCTTGCTGGATAATTAAAGTACCAGGGCCATTTAAAACAACACTGGAAACCCCACTGACATTTGGGGTCTGGTTTCCCGTCCCAGTTTGCTGAGTACATCCTGATGCAGCTACTACTAAACACAACAAAACTGCTAAAACAAAAATATAAGAGTTCCTAGTTATTTTTCCCATTATATCCCCTCCATGTTAAATTCGGTTTATTATTAATATAAATTTTTGTATAATTTTCCTCAATTTCTTTGGAATTTGTATCCTTGGGAAGGTTTAGATAGTGAAAGATAATTACCAGTGGTTCAATAGATTTAAACATATTATAGAGTGATTATCATGACTACTGAAACCAAAGAATCCCAAAAATCCAACCTCACCCTGGCTGGAATTCTCTTCTTCTTAGCCGCGTCTGTGGTTTTAATGGGTATCATAACTGGAGAAATATACTACCCTGAAGAACTCACCTACACCACAGCCAAAAGCATGATCAGTGATTTAGGGTCTACAGTACCACCTAACAGCATCATAACCCAACCATCTGCAACCATATTCAATTTAACCATGATGATTGCTGGAATTCTGATATTAGTGGGTAATTATTTCCTTTTCAAATTTTACCACGAAAAAATAGCAGGAATATTAATAGGATTACTGGGGCTGGGAGTTCTGGGTGTGGGAATCTTCCCGGGAAATATGACGCCCATGCACCCCATATTCTCCCTAATGGCATTTGTAAGTGGGGGATTAGCTGCAATTTACTCCTACCGATTAATCAAATCACCGCTAAAATACATTGCACTTGGTTTTGGAATAATTTGCCTGTTTTTCCTCTTCACATCCAACATGTTCATCCCGGTGCTGGGTGGGGGTGGAGTGGAAAGATGGGTTGCCTATCCAGTTGTTCTATGGTTACTGGGATTTGGAGGCTACCTTCTAGGTCTAGGATCAAAAGAAAATACTAACAATAAAAATGAATAAATAGGGAAGAATGAACTGAGGGGGGTTTAATAAGTGTATGGGAAAGCGTATCGAAGGAAATTAACCACTCCAGAAGAAGCAGTTAAACTAATTAGAAAAGGGGACATGCTAGTGCACGGCCTCACCATGGCCGAGCCTCCAGGTCTTCTTCGCGCAGTGGCGGAACGTCTCCGTGAGGGAGATCTTGAAAAAATTAAAATGTTCAGTGTGCTACCCCTGGATAGTGTGTGTTCCACCATCCTGGCACCCGATCTGGTGGACTGTGTGGAAGCCTACAGTGGATTCGTGGACTCTGGAACCCGGGGGCTGGTAAGCACCGGACTTAACTATTACGTTCCCAACCACCTCCACCAGATACCCCGACTCCTGGAAGAGTTTATCGGTGTGGATGTGTGCATAACCACGGTTTCACCCATGGATGATGCAGGATATTTCTCTTTTGGAACGGCCAACGACTTCACCTCCACTGCTGCCCGGGCATCAAGGGTTTTAATAGTGGAAGTGAACCGTAACATGCCCCGAGTGTTTGGGGATTCCCTGATCCATATTTCAGAGGTGGATGCAGTGGTGGAAAACCACCAACCTATTTCTGACTTTCCCTGTGGAGATAAACAGCCCGAGGCAGATATCATTGGTAAAAAAATATCTGACCTGGTACCAGATGGTGCCACCATCCAGATGGGTATTGGGGTACTGCCCAATGCCGTGGCCGAACAACTGGAAAACCATTCGGATCTGGGGATCCACACCGAAGTCTTTGGTCCGGGAATGGTCCATCTTATAAAGCAGGGAGTGGTTAATGGTGCGAGAAAAACTTTACATCCCCGTAAACACGTTTTCACCGTGGCCCAAGGTGACCAGGAAATGCTGGAATTCATGAACCAGAACCCGGCCATGGAAAGCTATCCCTGTTCCTATGTGAACAGTCCAGCGGTAATAGCTAAAAACGAACGTATGATCTCCATAAACTCCCTGATACAGGTGGATCTCCTGGGACAATGCAATGCCGAGTACCTGGCAGGTCACCAGTACAGTGGAACTGGAGGACAGCTTGATTTTGTTCGAGGAGCCTTTGACTCTCGTGAAGGTAAATCCATCCTTGCTTTTTACTCCACTGCCCGAAATGGTACTATTTCAAGGGTGGTGGACCATTTAGATCCCGGGGCCATGGTTACCACACCACGTATGGACACCCATTACCTGGTAACCGAGTATGGGGTGGCCAATCTCAAAGGGAAATCCACCAGGGAAAGGGCACAGGAGATAATCAGTATTGCCCATCCTAAATTCCGTGATGGGTTATACAGGCGTGCTGAAGAGATGTACCTGATATGATCTAATATTAAAATGTGGTTAAGATATTCCCAGTTTCTGCAATCCACTGTAAACCACAAAGGCCCCAATACCTAAACAGAAAAGCCCGGTAACAATATTCCCATGGGCACTGATCCATGCATTAACTGGATTCATAACCTTATGGGCCTTTTCTGGGAATATTATAAAGAATAAGAGTGGTATTTCTATTATTATGAGGGTAATGATAATCAGAATAATAATTGATGTTGAATCATTGATTAAGCCCGCATTAGCCACACCTATAGCACGCCCCGCTGCTAAAACAAAAATGGCTGTACTGAAGTTCATCAAAAACGCAATAATTCCAATGGAAAGGTATTTGATGAACAGCCTGAATGAACTTGAATCTGGATCTACTTGCAGCCGATTTAAAATATTGTTACTTTTTCCATGTTCTTTGCTTGCCAGATTTCTGAATCCCAGAAGAAATAGTACAGCACCCAGGAAAATATCGATAGCAGCCATGGTAATTGGGTCAGAATGACTTGCAGCAGATAATTTTTGGCCCAGAAAGATCCCGATGAAGATAGTCACCAGCAAAACCACTATAGCTCCTATATAAAATGATAAACCTGCCAGTCTGGGTTTTTCGGTCATGGACATTATAACTAGGAAAATGGACAGGGTCACTGGGCTCACTGCAGCAGCCCAGGAAAGTGGTATGGTTACCGCTAAAAGACTTGCCAGATCAGACATTATTAACCTCCAGAGTTGAATTAACATTCAACCAATTTATTTTTTGGCGCAATTTGATAATTATAATTTATTGATGATTTAGGGGAATGATTCTTTAGTTATAGATGGGGTTTAGTTGTAAGAATGGTCTTAGGTTATAGGAATGGTTCATTATCCAAATCAACCTCGCAGTCTGAAAATTGTAGTTTCTTCTTCTTCACCCAGACAAAACCATGGTCCGGGGTGATGACTGCCACATCTATAGGGCCACCCACACCCGGCATGTCCCCGGGGTCGGCGTTAATACCATCACTGAAGCGTTGTATGGCGCTGGTGGTCTGGATCATCAGAGTGGCAAAGTCAATGGCATCTTGGAGGGTCATGGTCCCCCACTGGATGGCATATTCCAATCCCCTGAGCTGGGTCAGTATCATTTGCTCCCCATTGGACTGGATAGCCTCTTTAACAAAATCCACATTCTGTATTCTACCATCAAATCCTAGCACTATCCTGGCGGCCACATCTCCCTGGCCCAACCATGAACTCCCGTATTCCATCCCCGGTTTTTTACTGTCCCGGAGCTTCTGAACTGATCCTGGTATGGTGGCGCTGTAAACCTGATGGGTTCCGTCTGGATTGTAACCAGCTACCAGTATTTCAATGGGGTCTGCCCGGGCCATCCCGTTTTCAATGGTTCCCTGGGGTGTTCTGAAGCTAAACTTTAGTGACTGGTCATCCATTTCCATTTGTATAATAGTACATCCTTTGGAACTGAGGTCATTCTGGATGTTGGCTTTGATCTGGTCCATCTGTTCCTTCCAGTGGTATTTATCATTGAAGATGTGGTGCAGCTTCCGGGCCACATCCTTAACCTCCATATTCTTAACCTTGGATGATCGGCGGAACTCCTCAATGTACTGGCTGACATTCCGCTGCACCCCACCATCAGGGATGAAGGCCAGGCCAGTTATACCCACCCCAATCCTTCGATTGATCTGGAAGAGTTTTATGGCGTTTTCACTGCCGATACGGGCCATGCCCTTCATATTACGATAACTTTGCCTGCTATCAGCTGCTAAGACTATTCCCTCAGGTGTGGTGGTGTTGATGACTAGTGACATGTTTAAAACCTTCATTTTACATTAATCAATACGTAAATTTGTATATCACAGAATTATTATGATTATTCGGGTTAATATTCCTAATTGTCGGGTGATGTTAATGGAAGAGCATCATTTCCCAATCTCAATCATTTTTCCAATTTTAATCATTTTTCCCAATCTTGAAAATATTCATTCTTAAAAAATTAGTTGATTATTTGCTTTTTATGGTAATCTTTTAGAATTAAAATCCTTATTTTGAATTTACAACCGCCAGTGGCTTGTAAGGCATGTAAACCGGTTCCCATATATTGGCTTCCACCAGTGCGTCAATATCACCATTTCCCCTTTTCTGGGCAACTCCTTCCAGTATGGCCTGCCGGGCTACAGCCACCCCAATATCTTTACTAACATCCATTAATCTGGAAACTTCGGGAAGCAATTGTGGTTTATTCTGATTCATCCGGGCAGAAATGGCCAGTTCGAGGATAGCAGCATCCATCATCCCTGTAGTAAACCTCTCTGCCTGGCTGCTCACAACACCCAGGCCCAGTCCAGGGAATATCAAGGCATTATTGCACTGGGCCACTGGATAAGATTTCCCCCTGAATTCCACATCACTAAAAGGACTTCCAGTGGCCACCAGGGCACGTCCCCCTGTCCATCTGATAATATCTTCAGGTTTGGCCTCAGTAAGGGTTAATGGATTTGATAAAGGGAATATTATCGGCCTTTCAACCTGAGAAGCCATGGTAGTTACCACTTCACGGGTGAAAGCCCCCTGCACCGTGCTGGTGCCAATGAGGATGGTGGGCTGCACATTACGCACCACGTCCACAAGTTTCCGGGGATCATCTCCCTGATCCCAGTCACCCGTTTCTGTTGAACTGCGGGCGTATGGTGCTTTGAAGTAATCAACTTTGTCCCTGGTCCGGGTTACCAGACCCTCACGGTCCATCAGATAGAAACGATTGTAAGCTTCCTGGTGATTGAGGCCTTCCTTTACCATATGCCCCCATATCTCATCAGCAATACCACAACCAGCAGTTCCAGCACCATAGATAAGCACCCGATGATTAGATAGATGGGTACCGGTTATTTTCAAAGCATTAAGGAGAGCGGCCATGGCAACGGCCCCGGTACCCTGTATATCATCATTGAAGGTGCACATCACATCTTGGTAACGATCCAGGTGATATCTAGCATTTTTCTTACCGAAATCCTCCCACTGGAGGAAAACATGGGGAAACTTCTCATTTATGGCATTAACCACATTCTCTACAAATTTATGGTATTCCTTAGGGCTGATACGGGGATGGCGCCAGCCCAGATAGAATGGATCTTCCAGTAAGTCCGGATTATTAGTACCAACATCAATCATGATTGGCAGCATTCTCCGGGGATTGATACCGGCACAGAGGGTGTAAACTACCAGTTTAGCAACTGAAATACCTATCCCATTGGCACCCTGATCACCAATACCCAGTATCTGCTCAGAATCAGTTAAAACAATCAGATCTATTTCTTCTTCATCCCATTGACTCAGGATTTCATCAACATGCTCCCTTTCAGGGTAGGAAAGGTAGATTCCACGGGGTTTCCGGAATTCATCACTGTAACGTTGGATGGCCAGGCCAGCAGTGGGTGTGTAGACAATGGGCATCATCTCCGGGATGTGTTCACGGATAAGGCGGAAAAAAAGAGTTTCATTGGTGTTGTAAAGATTGTTAAGAAAAATATTTTTCTGCAGATCATCAGACTGCAGGGAGAACTGACAGTAGGCCCGTTGGAGTTGCTCATCAAGAGTCTCCACAGAATGGGGTAACAGTCCGATAAGATGGAATAATTCCCTTTCTTTAGTACTAAAAGCAGTACCCTTATTTAGGTGAGAGGATTGAAGGAGCTGGCTCCCTCTGAGATGAGTTTCAATGTATTTGGTTCCTTCTTTTTCGACAGTAATCGCTATGGATTTAAACTGTAACCCCCCATTTTTTGGGAACTCCGGGATATTTGATTGTCCCCCTGGTATGGGATATAAATATAATTTCAACCTTCATATATACTTTACGGATGCAAAAGGGTGAATTTTTGTCACATTCACTTTTTGGGCCATGAATGATGGCATAATTGTTACAATTAAAATTATGGGGAGGATATAATCTGATCTAGTCACCAAGTTAGGATGGGTCCGTGCATTCATCCCTCCTTTTTTTCAAAAATTATTCATCGTTTCATAAAACTGGAATTTTTGATGATCATGGAAAATTGGAAGAGGTAGTTAAACTAATATTAAAAATGGTGATAAAAATGGTTAAATTCATTACCATAACTCCTGTAAATGCCTTGGATTTAATGGAAAAAGAACCAGGGATTATAATACTGGACATCAGACCATATGCAGATTTTAAAAAGGAACATATTCCTGGGGCAGTGAACCTGGATTATGATGGTCACCAGTTCCAGAGTAAAGTGGAAAAACTGGATAAAGATAAGACTTATTTGATCTACTGTAAAAGTGGTGTGCGTGGAGGATATTTCCTGGATAAAATGAGAGAATCCGGTTTTATGGGAGCTTATAATATCTTGGGCGGGGTTGTGGCCTGGAAGATCAGTAAATTACCCCTAACTGATGATTAGGGTCATGAAGATGTCTCCAAAAAGTAACATTTATCAAATAAATTCATTAATTTATCTCTCATAGCGATGGCCCTGCCATGTTAGATTGAATATTGTTTTAGTGAAGTCAAAAGTAGAATGTAGCTCAAAATTTTGCTATCACTATATAGAGCGGCACATCAGAACAGACAATTACTATTAATGATCCTTATTTTACTTAAATAACTTTTATAATTACTTATTATCCCAAAATTTGCTTAGAAAATTCTCAGATAAAAAACAGTTGTAATCAAAAAATTTAATTTTATTTCAATCTCCAGGTGATTTTAATCTCGGGGTTGGGATATAATATCTATTATTTAAGGCTGTATTGAATGTGATTCATTGAATCAGAAATTTTTAATGTTAAATTCATTAATTTATTCCTCATCCACGATGGCCCTGCCATGTTAGATTGAATATTGTTTTAGTGTAGTCAAAAGTAGAATGTAGCCTAAAATTTTGCTATCACTATATAGAGCGACACATCAAAAATTACGAATTTTCGTTAACATCCAGCTTTTGGCTTATGTGTTGGTATATTTCTTTGGTTACTCCTACGTTCCTAATAAAATCGTTGGAATACCTGATATCTCCCCTTCGTGGGTTGTCCTTTCTCATGACGTACATGCAGATGGCGGTTATGATCATTAGTGGATCAGTTTTCCGGCCCTTACCTCCACGATATAACTTCCGGAAATCTGCCCGGCAGATGATCTCCCGGGCCCGGTCCTTCTGACCACCACCTACGGGCATCATAACCTCATCCCCTTCCTCCCGTTTGGTTAGGACCATGGTGGGACTGTGACCGGTCATCATGAAGTTACTGGCCACCACGCTGAGCATGGCCAGTTTCTCCTGCAGACGGAAATCTTCCTCGGGGGTTTTCTCACTGTGGGACTTGTATCTGTTGTACTTTTTAATCTTCCTTTCTAATTTGTCGACTTTGGCATTATCGTCCAGGAAGATGTGTTTTCGTTTTTTCAAATTCCTCGCCTTATATTATAATTTATAGATTTGGAAGCTTAGGATTTAGTCAACCTAAATAAAAAATGTTTAGAGTCTGACAGCAACACCCTTCTCCTTCAAGTACTCCTTCACCACAGGCACCGGGTACTCATCAAAGTGGAAGATACTGGCAGCAAGAGCAGCATCTGCTTCACCCTTATCAAATACTTCATAGATATGTTCCGGGTTACCTCCACCACCCGAGGCAATTATGGGAATATCCAGCATCTGGCTCATGGTCTTGTTCAGGGGAATATCGTAACCATCCTTGGTACCATCCCGATCCATACTGGTTAGAAGAATCTCCCCAGCTCCGCGTTCCTGGCACTCCATAGCCCACTTAACAGCATCTATACCAGTGAATTCTCGACCACCGTAGATACTGCAGTCGTACCAGCAGTAACCCTGAGGTGTTTCGATTATAACGTGTTGGTCATCTTCTTTAGGGTCTTCAATGTAGCGTCGTTTGGCATCAATACCAATGACACAGGCCTGACTGCCCACCACCTTGGAAGCCTCATTGATGAGATCCGGGTTGTGGATGGCAGCAGTGTTGGTACTGCACTTATCCGCCCCCGCTTTGAGCATGTTCACATAGTCCTGGGGCTTCCTGATACCCCCACCCACACAGATGGGCACGAAGACATTCTCGGTGGTTGCATTTATAACCTCGGCCATGGTCTCCCTGCGCTCGTGGGAGGCAGTTATGTCCAGGAAAACTATTTCATCGGCTCCATCCTCATAGTATTTGGTGGCCAATTCCACTGGTTCTCCAGCATAGCGGATCTGTTTAAATTCAACTCCCTTAACCACACGTCCGTGGGGAACGTTGAGGTCACAGTCCAGGCAGGGTATGATACGTTTAGCCAGCATGATAATCCCATATAATAAATTTTTTCATAAATTAATTGAATGTAATGGTTATTTTTTGGGGTAAAATTGGGTTTTATACAACCAGTCCTTTACCACTAACCTTTTGATCCCTAGTCATTAAAAACTCTTACACTGGAATGGTAAACCCGGAATTCATCATCCACATAACTCCATCAATTCCATTATTTGCCTGGATGCATGTTCTACTAGGCTCCCAAAGATTTAATCATCTTTAAAAACAATTATCAAATAAGAGCAAAATGGGGAGTTCCTTAAAATGATTCCTGAATCTAATTCATCCCACATAAATCCTTCCAACATATCATCTGGAAGTGATCTACCGCCGTACTTACTGGAATTTTTAACCGAAATAGCCCGGGCCATGACTGCAGCAGGAATCGCGGTGATGACCATAGAAGCTATACTGAAGAATATATGTCAGGCATATGGTGTTAAAGCCCAGGAAGTGATTGATTTCCCTACTTTCGTTCTGATCAAGATCAGTGATGGGAATTCCAAGGCCCTGGCAGTAACCGGGCAGAAACCAGGTATGCTGCCCTTGGACCAGGTTTCACGATTATACGAGTTAATATACCAGGCAGAAAATGCAGAAATAACTCCAGAACAGGGAATTAACCGTATAAATGAGATAATAAATGCTAAACGCCAGCACAACTACATAAGGCACATTTTAGGATATTCAATATACTCAACTGGCCTGGGGATGCTGCTTTTACCCACCATCAATGAGTTATTATTCTGTGTGGCATTGGGGGCAATTGTGGGTTTAATTATAGGATACTCTGAGGACAAACCACGACTCACCCTTATTTTACCGGTATTAACCGCTTTCCTGGTGTCTATGATCTTCTTTTTCGGTGTTAAAGAAGGAATGGTGAAGGGATCCCTCACCATCCTGGTCCCGGCACTTTCCTACTTCATCCCGGGGGTGGTTCTGGCCACTGGAATGTACGAACTGGCAGCCAACAACGTGATATCCGGTGCCAGCCGCCTGGTTCAGGGGGTGGTTATATTGTTACTCCTCTTGTTTGGGGTTATAATGGGTCTTCAAGTTGTTGGACTCTCACCTGAAGAGTACATGGTGGCCCATCTGGCCACTCCACTGGGCTGGTGGGCTCCCTACATTGGAATCCTGGTTTTCACCCTGGGAATGTACCTTTTAATGTCTATACGAAATCGTGACATGCCAGGGGTTTTAATTGTGTTATCCGCCACTTTCTTGAGCCTTCAAGCAGGAAACTACCTCCTCGGGGGACTTTTTGGTGCCTTTTTAGGCTCAGCCACCATGACCATGGTGGGAACATTCCTGGAAAGATCAAAACTTAAAACACCCTACTACGTATCGATCATACCTGCATTCTGGATTTTAGTACCTGGATCGCTGGGATTCATTAGCCTGGCCACTTTAGCTGGGCAGAACTATTCTACATCCATCACCAATCTGATTATGGTGGTCCTGACTTTTGTGGCTATCTCCATGGGTTTACTCATTGGTGCAGTGATTGCTGATCCCCTGAAACTCCAGGAATCCTTTAAATCCCGACCATGAAGTTCCTTGTGACCAGTTTCACATGGGGACTACGGGAAGTATATTCCTATGTGACAATAATAAACTCTTAGTAATATGATAATAAGGGGGTTATTGTAATGATACTGGATAATGAAGTTTTAATTCACAGAGGGGCCGATGAATACTTGGAAGTAAGGGGGATAGTGGTTAAGGGTTCTGATTATGATATTGGTAAAGACCTGGCCCGGATAGGTAAAGAAACCTATGACGTCCAGCTTGATCAGTACAAAGATCCGGTTTACGCCCAAGCCCGGCAAAACTATATGAAGAGGAACTTCTCCGCCCTATACCGGAGGGCACTGGGGGTTGCTGATGTGTTTAAAGTAGATCCCAATACCACTTCCTATGATACAACTGTTTTACCCTACGATCTGGGTGATATAGCCTGTTCAGCCATTTTTTTCCCACCATCATTAACTGAAAGTGGTCATCCCAGTGTATGCCGAAACCTGGACTGGTACATGGCCAGCGTAACCGAATTGGAAGCAGCCATGGTGGGTGTGAAGGGGAAACCTGCAAGAAAATCCCTTTCCAGAGTCACAGCCACGGAATTTTATCCTGAAAATGGATACAGTGCAGTACAACTTGGCTCCCACGACCTCCTAAACCCACCTATGGATGGAATTAATGAAAAAGGATTATTTGTAACCATACTAACAGATTTGCAGGGTCTTAAAACACCAATGCCATTTGGGGGGGCCATAGATACTGGAATGTCTTTTCCTCAGCTCACCACCATGATACTTAATAAATGTGCCACTGTGGAGGAGGCTAAATATGAAATACTGCAGCAAAGGGTTTACTTCCCCTTCAGGGCCCAGCACTTCCTCATTGCAGATGGGGCGGGTAATGTAACTCTTTTTGAAATTGATGGAAAATCAGGACTGTACTACTTCATTGATGGAAAACCAGACCAGCCCTTCATAGTAACCAACCACTCCCTGCATCTGTTCCCTGATCCTTCCCAATTCCCGGAACACGATCCCCAAGAGGAGTACAATACCTTCAATCGCTGGAACCGTCTGGCCGATTTCGTCAAAAAACATGAGGGTCTTTTCACCCGGGAGGATATGTACAAAGCTACAAGTCTGGTTTACAGCCATTACAAGGACCCAATGGCTGCGGGAGGATCATTCCCCTTTAAGGAAAGAGCAATATACACCGAAGTGGCGGACATGGCTTTGAAAACCATTGAAGTTAAGTTTTATCGTAAAGACGGACCACCTGAAGAGGGTGGTGAAAACCCAAACATAATTTTCCATGATCCGGTAACATTAGCCTTGAATTACAAGTAATTGGGTTGAATTTACTTGGTTAACCACTATACACAAGCCAGTTTTGGCATAACAGTTCATATATCTCCGTAGAAAATTATAGATAATTTAAGGTTTAGGATCAAACATTTTCAAATTAAATAATTAATTCCTAAAATAAAAGGGGATAATTATCATGGAACTATCATTTTCCCGTAAAAAAATAGACTACCAGCGTTTAAAAGAGATTGTACACTTATTGGCCAAGTACCAGTTCGATAACCTGGTAGGCGAACTGGAGCTGAAGGGTTCCCGCTGGGGAGACCTGTTATATAAATACGATTCTGATCTGGATCTGGATTCCACTGCCCCGGAACGATTAAGGATGGTTTTCGAGGAATTAGGGCCTACTTTTGTAAAGCTGGGACAGATGATGAGCACCCGGGCGGACCTGGTGGGTCCGGAAATGGCTGATGAGTTCACCAAACTCCAGGATGACACGTTACCCTTTGATTTTGACACGGTGAAGGTAATTGTGGAGGGTGAACTGGGAAAACCATTAAACCAGTTATTCCAGAGTTTTGAAGAGGAACACCTGGCTGCAGCTTCCATTGGCCAGGTACACCGTGCAGTTTTAACCGATGGCACCCTGGTGGCGATAAAGGTTCAGAGGCCAGGAATTCAGGATCTGGTGGAAAAAGACCTGGTTATCATGCATCACCTTGCTGATCTGGTCCATAAGAAAATTCCCAGTCTCCAAGTGTTCAATGTTCCGGAGATTGTGGATGAATTTGATAAATCCATCCATAAAGAAATGGACTACGGTCTGGAAGCCCGGAACACCCAGAATTTCCAGGCTAACTTCGCTGATGATGAGGGTATACGTTCTCCAATCATCTTTCCGGAGTATTCCACATCCCTGGTTTTAACCATGGAATTCATCCAGGGAACCAAGATGAGCCAGGTAATGGAAAACCCGGAAGGCTTTGATAACAAGCTATTAGCGGAGAGGGTGGCTAAATCCTACTTCCAGCAGCTACTGGTGGATGGATTTTTCCATGCGGACCCCCACCCTGGAAACCTTTATGTTTTAGAGGATAATGTGGTATGTTACATTGATTTTGGGATGATGGGACACATTGACCGTGATTTCATGCAGAACCTGGGTGAACTCTTTGTCCAGGTGATTGATTACAAGGTGGATGCAATTATCAACCAGCTTATCTACATGGGCATCATCAATGACTCGGTGGATAGAACTGTCCTTAAAAGGGATATAATGGATATACTGGACCGTTACTATGGTGCGAGTCTGAGTGACATACACCTGGGTCATATATTAAGTGAACTGGCCCTACCCCTGATTACCAAGTACCAGGCCAGGGTACCGCCGGAATTCACCCTCATTGCCCGAGCAGTATCCCTCATAGAAGAGGTGGCTTATTCCCTTGATGGGGATTTCGATGCTACTGCTCAGTTCAAACCAATGGTGAAGAAACTACTCCTGCAAAAATTCAACCCCAAAAACATGGCAGATGTATTCATGGATAACATGTTTGAACTGGAGCATCTGGTGAAGAATTTACCTCAAAACATCAATCGACTGGTGGCTAAGGTTGAAAACGGGGAGATAAAAGTCCGATACACAGACGAACTCTCTGAAGACATTGAAAGAACCAGTAACAAGTTGGTGGTGGCTATAATAATCGCAGCCCTGCTCCTGGGCTCCTCATGGATTATCCAGATCAACACTGGCCCCACTATATGGGGAATGCCTATTTTAGGGTTTTTAGGGTTTGCCGCTAGTGGGGTGCTGGGTGTTGGACTTATAATTTATATTCTCCGATATAGGAAAATTTAAGGATAATTATGGGTCTTAAACGGAGTTTTATAGTAATAAACTAATTCTATATTTTTTTATAGACTATTTACACCAGACTAAACACCTGGTGTATTACTTTTAATCTGGACAATAACATTTATATTCCTGTAAAAACCAATTGAAAACGTTAATCTATACTTATGTATTTGTTTCGTATTTCACAGGGGAGTTGATTAGATATGGATATAGGTGAAATTATTGGTGACGCGTTTAAGTATCCAGTTTCTAACTGGAAACGTTTGTTAATTTTGGGAATAATAGTTCTAATTTCCCAGCTTTCAATGGAAATTATAATGTTGTATGCCAGTGCTTCGGGTTTATTATATTTTCTTTTCTTCCCCGCTCTTGCAGCCTCCATCCTGATGATGGGATATCAACTTAGAACCGTAAAAACTACCATAATGGGGAAATTTGAACCACCTGAGTTTAAAGAATGGGGTGGAATGCTTATTGATGGGCTTAAGATGTTCTTAGTGGGGTTAATCTACCAAACAATTCCTATAATAATTTTAATTGCAGGGGCGGTCATGATAATTGCAGGATCATCCACCACGAAAATTTTAGGTTTGCTCATTATGCTCCTTGGATTGGTCATTCTGCTCATCGTGGGGATTATAATGGTAATGGCCATATCAAACATGGCCTACTATGGAGAATTAGGGGCAGCACTTAGATTTGGAGAAATCAAGAGAAGGATAGCGAGTATCGGCTGGTTGAATTATATAATGCTGTTAATTATTCTGGTGGTTATTTACATTCTGATCGCAGTGGGGGCAGCTTTAGTATCCTTGATACCATTCGTGGGCTTAGTTTTAACCTGCCTTTTAGTTTACCCATTTATGTATCTATTCATGTACCGGGCCTACGGTTTGATCTTTAGGGAAACACTGGATGAAGAAGAGCTTCAGTATGAAGTGGAAGATTCGCTGGAAAAAGAAGACACTGACCACATTTAGAATAATCCAATGAAAAATACGGAGATAAGGGGATTAATACCCCTTAAAATTCCCTTTTTTGGCTAAACCTTCCTTTTTTTGGGATTTAAGTTTTCCCACTGTTGGCCTGGAAATAATTTCAATTATTAATAAGGGTCATATCCGGTGGTGAGATCTTCTAAGGTACTATTTGATCAAAGATATTAACTGGTGTCACCCAAGTGCAGTCAGGAGTGATGTTATATGGAAGATGTTAAACAATGTGAAATAATTCCTTTTTCTGAAGTCACACGGTTTCATGGTCATTCATGTCCTGGATCGGCTATAGGTTACAGGGTGGCTGAAATTGCAATCTCTGAATTACTATCATCCCGTTCAGAGGATGAAGAACTGGTGGCCATCGTTGAAAATGACAGTTGTAGTGTGGACGCCATCCAGGTGGTAACTGGCTGCACCCTGGGGAAGGGTAACCTCATATTCAGGGACCATGGTAAACAGGTTTACACCTTTCTTAACCGGAAAACAGGAAAAGCAGTGCGCATTGCACTTAAGGACAATATCGAAGAAATTGCTCCCGAATTTTCCGAGGCGCGTGAAAAAGCATCTTCTCCCGGATCCACCTCTGAAGAGAAGGATAATTTTTTAAAGGCCAAGGAATCATTCACTGAAAAGATTTTAAAAACACCGGCCCCCGAACTCTTCAAGGTGGAAAATGTCGATATGGAGTTTCCAGAGGAAGCGAGGATATTCAAATCTATCCACTGTGCTAAATGTGGAGAACCCGTGGCTGAACACCGTGCTCGGGTGGAAAATGGTGAAATAGTCTGCATGCCCTGTTTTAATGACTATTCCCGAAAATAATTTTTTTCAAAATATGGTGGGGCTGCGTTTCAGGGGCTAATTTACTAAAATGAATTTAAGATAGGGAAATCTTGGGATAAATGTAAAAACCTGTGTTTACTCTTATTTTCCTTCTCCAGTATTCATTTAATACAGAGATCATTTTTTCTTATCCGGAAGAAGAATAGTTTTATAAGTGAAAAGCACCTAACAACTAACTTGCCTATTTTAATAGGTGATTTATGGGGCCTGTAGTCTAGCCTGGAATATGACGTGGGACTTCGGATCCCAAGGTCGGGGGTTCAAATCCCCCCAGGTCCGTTTATTTATTCTAAGTTCTATTCGTGATCTTTTTTCCCGTATATGCTACTCAGATATCCGTCAGGTTTCCTTTGTATTGTTTTATCTTCTTCTGGCAAGTTATTCTGCTTCTTTTCGTCTTCATTTCCTGTTTTAAAGTGAATTTTCCTACTGGGTTCATGGTCATCTAAAAGTGCATATGCGGTGTTAAAACCAGAACCCATACGCACTAACCCTGCCACTGCTGCTGCTTCTAAAATTTCCTTTTCACTGGCCCCAGCTTTTAGAGCCTGTTTTTTATGAGCCCTGGCGCAGGAATCACATTTAACTGCCACTGCACATGCCAGTCCTATGATACTTTTCTCTTTAAGGGTCAATGCGCCATCTTTTAACACTTCGGATGCCAGTCTTTTGAATGCCATATCCACATCTTCACCAAGAACCTCTGTAAAACGGTTGGGTCGGGGTTTTTCTTCCATTATAAGATATCTCCTATTTTTCTAATGATTTCGAAGTTAGCTAATTCAAATCTACTGTATCACCATTTATATCACTATCAGCCCCTATAAATTTATTACATGTCTAAATCCTCACTAGATCAACTGCCAAGTTTAACTGTCCGGGACCGGGAGGAATGGCGGCAGTGGCTAAGTGAAAACCATGAAACTTCCTCGGGGATATGGTTGATTTATCATAAAAAGAACAGTAAACAAACTGGAATACAGTACGAGGAAGCAGTGGAAGAGGCCCTAAGCTTTGGTTGGATTGATAGTAAAGTAAATACCCTGGATGAAGAACGTTACATGCAGGTTTTCACACCCCGCAAACCAGGAAGTACCTGGTCCCAGTTAAACAAACAGAGGGTTCGAAACCTTATTAAAAGGGGAATGATGAAATCCAGTGGGATGGAGAAGGTGGAATCTGCTAAAAAGGATGGTTCCTGGAATTTTCTGGATGATATTGATAATCTAGTAGTTCCTAATGATTTAATGGAAGCATTGAATGATAATCCCCATGCCCGGGAATCTTATGAAGGCTACAGTGATTCAATAAAAAAACAGGTACTTTACTGGATCGCCAGTGCTAAACGTGTTGAAACCCGGGAAAAAAGAATTGAAAAAGTTGTTAAAAAGGCAGAAAATAATGAAAAACCATTTGATTAATTATCTTTTATTTTGATTAAAAATCTTAATGGTTATTTCCTGATAAAATCAACCATTCCATCTGGTCGTTCTTCAATTTCACCTTTCTGTATCATATCATTGATAACTTCCTTTATCCTGATTATAGCAGGACTACGGGTTACTTTGGCCCCGAAGAGTCGTGAAACTTCACGAACCAGTTCATTGGTTTGGGTGGCGTACTGTGATTCTAGGATGATCCTCACTGCAGCCTCGATCTCCTCCGGACTTATAAGGTCCATCTTGGCCGGGGGATTACCAGTTCGCCTGCGAACCACTACCGGGGCATCTTTATAATATAAAAAGTCGCCTTTCTGGATTATCTGACCATCCATCAATCCCAGTTTAATGGCTTCTTTCATAACCTCCTGAACACGTCGGCCAGCTCGGCTAAGTCCCCAGTAAGTTCGAATACGCCTGACAAGTTCATCATAATGGATGGGGCCTTCAATTTCCACTACTTTCATTGCGGCCCGGGCAATGTCCCCCACTGGTTGACTATGGAATTCTCCTGAAACCGGAACACCGGTGTCTTCACAAACGGTGTAATCTGATAATTCATCATTGGCTTCTTTTTTAACTTCGGTAGTTCCTGGTGGAGATTCTTTTATGTCATCTGAGATGTTTACTGATCTTTCGATGGAGGAATCTTTTTCTCCAAGTTCTCCAATAGATTTAGAGATTTCAACAGTTTCTTCCACTATTTGAGCAGTATCATCAGTTTCTCTTAGGGGCTCGGTTTCACTTTCTTCTACATGGATAGTGTATTCTACAAGGGGAAGATCACTGGCCTTATCATTGGGGATTTCGGCTACGGTAGAGCTAAGTTTGCCTTCTTCACCTTCTACAGTAGAGCTAACTCTGCCTCCTTCTTCACCTTCTGCCGGGGAAACAATCTCCAACTCTTCCACTGGAGGAATAATTTCCTGAGGACGTTCTTCACCCATAAGTTCTTCTATTATCGCCAGAAGCCGTTTCTGTACTTCAGCACGGTTTCGGTACCAGTCTGTAGACCACAAACGATGGAAACGCCATCCTAATCCTTTTAGAATTTGTTGGCGGAGTCGGTCCCGGTCCCGGGCAACCCGGCTGGTCTGATACATTGGCCCGTCACAGGCAATACCCAGAAGGTAACGTCCAGGATATTCAGGATCCACCACAGCCAGATCAACTCTGAAA
>Ga0351904_1004_pt1 | contig 67292 bp, 55 predicted proteins | sample BONcelHT113001E3_FD_205826 | JGI IMG/M metagenome (GOLD analysis project Ga0351904, IMG submission 205826) | Enriched cells from coal bed in the Powder River Basin, Montana, United States - BONCAT cells T11 rep1 HSBNCT.T11.300.1.E3 ...
TGCTTCTGAGTTTTGATGCAGGGATTATACCTGCAAGGGATGATGCATGGTCACAGGGTAAATGCGGGCTTAAGCTTATTCAGTATATGGCGGCAGGGCTTCCGTCCATAGCCCATCCTGTTGGTGTCGCAAAGGATATAACAGAAGACGGGGTGAATGGTTTTTTAAGGAATGATTATGCAGGGTGGAAGGATGCCGTAGAAGTGCTCTCAAAGGACACAGCACTAAGAAGCAGCATGGGAAATAATGCAAGAAAACACATAGAAGCGAAATACTCCTTGAAACACTGGGGTCCTGAAATAGCGAAAATAATAGGCAACCTATGAAAAAAGCTTCAAGGATCAACAACATAAAATGGTGTTTAGATGACAATGGACTGATCGGTCTGTTAGATGGCCTTCTCGTACAGGAAGAAGCAAGGAGAGGATATTTTACATGCGATTATAAAGGGAAGGGAATTTTTGGAAAATTTTTCAAGGAAAAGGGAAATATCGGCCTTATAAGAAACAGAGTATCGCCGAGAGGCAAAAAGGAATACCTCGCAGGGAAAAAACTGCTTGCACTTTCTATTATGACCCCTCAACCGCTCGGATACGGTATTTCAGACAAAGGTTCATATATAATCCAGGAACGGATAGAGGGGGATACATTTGTCAACGTGTTCCTTGAGAGCAAGGACCGGCCAGGTCTTCTGCTGAAACTCGCAGATCTTTTAAAAACCTTGAAGATAGAAAAGGTGGTGCACAACGATCTCCATCTGAATAATATTATTGTTCATAAAGAAAGTCTATATCTGATCGATTTACATAAAATGCAGTTCAAAAGACATGTCAGTATGAAAGACGAGGTGTCGAGCCTGTCTCATGCAATTACTATGTTGTATGGCGATATGACGTCAGATGAAAAAACACTGTTCTTCAGCCGTTATGGAGAGCGTGATATAAGAGCATCCGTTGAAAAAGAAATAGTAAGGCTGTGGGGAAGGTGGATCAGAAAAAAGAAGAAAAGGGCCTTTGAAAGTACGTCCAAGTTAGTTGTCAACGGAGATTGTATCTATATGACAGGAGCGGAAGATCTTGTTTGCAGTGATCCTGTTCAGTTAATAAAAAAAGATAAAAAGATTGTTGTCGAAAGACATAACGATCATATACGGAAGTATTATCGTAACAGAAGAAGGCTCCGGCAGGCATGGGAAAATCATGTTGCGCTGAAATATTTAGACCTCTATGTCACGCCTGAGCCATACTGTACTAAAAGTCCTTCGCTATTTTCATGGGGATATGTGGCCATGGAAGACCTTACGGTTTCAGGTATAGAGTTCGACAGATACCTTGATAAGGCTTACGACCATATGAGCAAAGGCGAGAAAACCATGTTTATCGAAGGATTTTCCAGATTTCTTGCCTTGCTCTTTAAGAAAAAGATCGCCCACAGGGACCTGAAGGGGTGCAATATATTTGTCCTGAATGACGGCAGATTTCTCCTCCTGGATGTGGAAGATATTATCTTTACTGTCATGGATGAAGAAAGACTGACGAAGATGCTGGTGCAGTTGAATACCACAATTCCAAAGCGGATAAGCATGAATGACAGGATGCGCTTATATATGGGTGCAACAAAGGAAATCAATGTTGACAGGAAGCAGGTTTTTAAAGATATTCAAAAAAGGTCTTTAGAAAGCGATATTGTGTATGAAGGGGTATCAGGTCTTCGGCATGAGTCCTGGTGAGAAGATACCGGAAGTATTTTCCTCGCAAAATAGCTGATAGAGCCTGCCGGATTTCAATCATCCGGCAGGCTCTATCGATCTTATGTTCCTATATTACAAAAAACGCCTGAATGCCAAGCTTTGTGAACGGAGTTCTTTACTGCGTGATGAAAACTTTGTGTTTCTCCAGAATCTTCCTGAATTCCTTATGTTTTCTTAAATTTGCAATATCCGGGTCCTTTCTCAGAGAATCGTAGCTGTTGAATCCTCTTGCAAGTGCCGCATCGAGTTCATCAAGGCCGTAATCGACGCTGCCCATCAATGAATGGCAGGACGCGAGATTATAGCGGATGTTTGCACTGTCAGGTTTCAATTCTTTTGCTTTCTTAAGATCGTCAAGGGCTTTGTTGTACTTCTTCTGCATCATGTAAGCCACTCCCCTGTTTGAATATGCTTCAGCATAGCCGGGGTCCTTCTTAATAGCATTGGAAAATTCATTTATAGCATTTTCAATGTTTTCATTAAATATACCGGGAGAGTTTGCATTCTTTGCAACGCTCACATACGATAATCCCTGTTTAATGTGGGACTTTACTTCGAGGCTCGGCTCACCCGCTGCAGGTGCTTGCTGTGCTCCCGGTGGCGGTGGCGGAGGAAGCTGGGTTCCGGGTTGCTGCTGTCCTGCTGGGGGTGGTGGTGCAGGCGGCGGCGCCTCCTGCTTTGCAACAGCAGGGGCTTCTGATTTCTGCTGACAGCCGATAAATCCTGTAAATAAAACACATAATGCCAGAAACATAATTAAAGAACCTTTTCTCATATCCGTAAACCTCCTTAAATTTAACGGTTCGGCTTTTGGATGAACCGCATGTTCCAGTCCGTATTGGTTGCCATAGCCTGCGGGGTTTGTTCTATATCAGCCCCTTTTTCCTGTTTCACCTTTTGTGATACAAGAGGCTTTGCATAAGTGAATGCATCTTTAACCGATCCCTGATTGCGTCCCAGCCCGTCTACAAAATAGTAAGTAAACACGCTGTTGCGCAGTGTATCTGATTCCCATGATTTTTCTCCGGCACTGCTTGCGCTGATCAATACCTTCCCGTAGCCGTCCTGTGAATCAATGCTTTTTGCAGAGCTTGCCTTTGGTCGGGGTTCATCTTCAAGGACTATATCCTTTGATCCGAGGAGTCTCTTGCCGTAAGTTTTTGAAACGCCGTAACCCTCATCTTCATCTCCAACACCGAGGGATTTGCCTCCGGCAGGGAGAAAACCAGGTACAGCCCTGTATGCGCCGTTGCTGTAACAGGTGTCAAGAATCATAACAAGCCGTTTTGCCTGTAAATTTTCAACAAAATCTTTCAGCATTGTTTCTGTAACAGCTGTTTGCCAGACCCTTTCGCGGGGCTTTACCTCTGTGTCATAGGTAACAACATTAACCCCGCCGTATTTGTCCGGCGGCGTGCCGTGGCTGCTCATATAGATAACGACAAGATCATCGGGACCGGCAGCCTTCTTTATCCCGTCAAGATACGCAGCGATATTGGCCCTTGTTGCATTCTGGTCTACAAGAAAATAGACATTTTTTTTCGGAAAGGCTGCCTTATTCGGATCAACAAGAAAATTGTAGAAGCTTCCCGCGTCTCTGACAGAATACTGCAACGGGTTTATATTGCTCTTAAACTTTCCGACACCGACTACCAGACCGTATCTATTCCTTATCGGTCCGGGCGCGCCATCGGATACACGAGGTTTGAGTACTGCAGCCCTGCTGAATAGCCCCCCGAGTCTTTTTTCCCATTCCTTGACCTTTATATTTTCAGGTGTGACAGGAGAGACCCATTTCACGCCTACTATAGTTTGGGCAAGGGAGAATGCTTTATCCACTTCTCTCTCATCAGCGTATTCGCCTCTTAGTACAACCCTGTTATACTGATCGAACTCCACAAACCCTTTCGGTACATGATTTTTCTGAAAAAGATCGTTTATCTCAGAGAGGTGGGATTCCGTGACAGGCGATTCGGCTGCATACAGGAGACCTGTCAAGGCTATGAACGAACATACAAAACATACTGCCGATATGTATTGAAAAAACTTTTTCATGTACTATCCTCTACCACATGGTTGAAGCTAAGCCGGCCAGCTCTATGTTTGTTTCTGTGTTGGAGGCCTTTGCCTTTTGAACGAGCATTTCTTTTTCGATAACATCTTCCTTGCCCGCTGCTGAAACCTTAAAGGCTATTTTATAACGGCCTTCCGGCACATCCTTCGGGATATCGAACTTGCCGTCCGCTTTTCTCGAACCGGGCGCTGCGGTGATCTCCTGATCAACACTGCCAAGCTCAACAAATTCATTCTTTTTCGGGTCAAAATATTTTACAGTCCTTGTCTCGGTAACCTTCATCTCCTTTGCACCTTCAGGAGCCATTACATAGTAAGACCCGTTCAGATTGGCTGCACCGCCCTTTGGCACGCTTGCCGGGTTTATGTTAAACCCTTCAATTTTAACGACATCTCCCTGTGAGGGACTGTATTTTGTTCTTTGGGCTGTTTCGGCATATCCTGCAACGGGCTGACTTTTAAGTGTTGAATACAGTGAGAGGCATTTACCCCAGGCATATGCGAATCCGATAGCGCCGCCTGCTGCGGCTCCAATACCTGCCGCTTTCCAATCGCCGCCTATAAGCGCCCCGGCAATCGCACCAAGTCCGGCCCCGCCGATGGTATACATGGCAAAGCATTTATTCCTTGCTGCAATTAGATCTTCTTCCGACGTAATCTGATCCGGAGATGGAAGCATTGAAGCACACGATGAGAGCATGAATACAAAAGTAATGAGAATTGTCAGTGTTTTGATGTGTTTAAGTTTCATCCGTTCCTCCTACCTGTGTCTTAAGCTGATTTCAAGTGTAAGTATTTTTCCGTCATCAATATATGATGCAGGAATGACACCGTAGTTTTCACCGCCGCTTGATTCGAGGACAATATCCTTTTTGCCCCTTGGCTCAGGCTTCCATCCGCTTTTTGGCGATATAACAGCGTAGGTAGTTTTCTGATTATCGTCCATAACTATGTCTTTTGACCCTGAAAGCGAGGCCATCATAACCGGAGGCGGAGGCGGAAGGTTGCCAGCATCTGCACTTACGCCTGGCGGCGGCGGGGGAGGCGGAGGCAGAGAGTTATCGGCACCGGGCGGCGGGGGAGGCGGAGGAAAGTTGGCCGCACTTGTCTGTGGAGGCGGCATTGCCCCCGGGGCCTGTGCAACAGTTGTTGTCTGCGGTGACCCAAGCGGGTTAGGATTGCCGGAGAGCATGATGAGCAATTTTTCAGAACCCGGAGCGCCGGCAAAGCGGAAATTGCCTGCTTTCGGGATTTCATGCATGCTCATACCTTCGACGTAATCGTTGAATAAAACATTCGTGTTGCCTGAAGTACCTATATTCAAAATTGTGAGATAACCCGGTTTATTCGTCCTCACAAGAAGTTTAAGCCTTTCACCTGACCTGAAGACGCGTGATTTTGGGACAATATCAAATCTGCCGTCATCGCGCAGCAGAACAAGTTTATAGGAAATCCCAACATATTTTGCAGGCGCGGCTGCGGGGGCAGACACACGCGGGCCCGAAGACATCTTTACCGTCGTGCCTTCTCCGCTGTCAAAAAGGGCTTTGGCGCCTCTCGGCATCCCTTGAGCAAAAACACTGCTGCCCGTGAGACAGATAAGAAACAGCACCATAACAACCAGACAATACCTTTTCATGTTAACCTCCTTTTAATTAAACGGCTTTTTTCTCTATTTAAAGTAGCGCGAATAGAAATTAGATTTTGAACATACATTGAAGTAATTTGGCGGCTCTGTGTTACCATAATAAGTAAGATGATATAATTATATTGGAGCAGACTATATTTGTCAATACAACTAAAATTTGTTAGAATCAGAACTATAATTATGCAAAAAAACAGCAGTATTCGTAAGCTTTCTATAAAAGGCGGAATTTTAGCGATATCGTTGGTTCTTGCGATATGTTATCCGCATGTACTTATAAAATCTTTTACTTATGGTCTGCCTTTTTTGAAGGTATACCATTTGCTATGGTTTTTTACAGTATTGATACTTGTAAAACGTATGATTCCCCGGCTTAACCCGAGAATTAACCTTGGCAAGATATATGGAAGAAACTATGTTCAGGCCGGCGAGGACAGCAATGCAAAACAAAAAAGACTGAAAGACTATATAAAAAAGATGAATTTCGGTGCAGTACGTTCTGCCGTATATTGGACGCTGCTTGTTCTTGATATAGGTTTCTGGTATATTGCCGGCCTGCTTGATCCGATGTGGCTGATTATCATCGTAATTTTTTTCATATTCATGGATCAGTTCTGTATTACAGTGTGGTGCCCATTTAAAACAATCATTCAAAATAAATGCTGTAATACCTGCAGGATAAACAACTGGGGATATCTGATGGCTTTTTCTCCCTTAATATTTATACCTTCTTTCTGGACATATTCAATTCTGCTTTTGTCTGTCGTTATTATTATTCAATGGGAATATCTCTATTATAAGTATCCTGAAAGGTTTTATGAGCTTTACAATGCAAAACTTATGTGTAAAAACTGCGTAAATAAATGCGCAAAAATTCGAGGTTGAGCATTTAAAACTGCCGGGCTTATCCGGGTAAATAAACTGTAATTATACATGAAATGCAATACCAACCATTTTTTAAAAATATAACCAGACGATATCCTGTATTTTCTCAGGGTGATGTTTTTACGTTCCCCTCTGCCCCGGCAACATCCTCTTCCTCTGTAACATCCTCTTCCTCGGAAGTTTCCTGCCCTTCAATAACCTCTCCTGGTTCCCCGGCATCTTCTGCCGTTTTTAGCCCGAAACGGCGCTGCCGCTTTTCTTCCTGTTTTTTAAGCCGGGCATTTTCTTTCTTCCTTTTTTCGCTTTTGAAACCTCCGTATTTTCCCACTTAAAACCTCCTTACTTTAGTACATATGCCATATCCCGTAACAGGCCTATTTTCTTAGTTATTCAGTATGCAACAAAAGAATCCCTCTCCGGGATTACCGCATAGCTGACATCCAGCAAATAAACATGTAAAAACACAGCAGAAACATATCAATAGTACCATTAAAATTAAAGAAAGGATAGTCTAAGCATGAAAAAAACTTATATTTTGTTGAAAAGTCAGGATTTAATTTTCGGCAGGGTCCTCAGTATTGAAAGCCCTGGATTGTTTTTTTCTCGACTGGATGTGTTTAAGCTCAAGCACCTTTTCCTTCGCACGTTTAGAGCGTCTGCGCTTCTGCCTTCGTATCTTTTCAATCTGCTGTTCCCGCATACTTTTTTTGCCGAGAATCATATTCTCTATTTTTTCAATAAGAATCCTGCGTGCAAAAAACCTGTTTAATGATTGAGAACGTTCCTGCTGGCATTTTACCTCAATCCCGGTGGGCAGATGCTTTAAATATACACAGGTTGAAACTTTATTCACTTTTTGTCCGCCGCGGCCGCTTGAATGCACAAATTTTTCTATAATGTCGATTTCTTTTATGCCGAGTTCCTCCATCTTTCCCTCGAGCAATCTTACTTTTTCAGGGCTCACCCCGTATTTTAAAAAAGACATAAATTATCCTGAATTACAGTTTTTATTACAGCTTACTTTTAGCGTGAAGCGATCCATTCCCGTATGGCCTTATTCACTTCATTAGGCTTCTCAAGTGTTGCCATATGGCCTGCATCTTCAATTGTCACAAGGACGGACCCTTCTATCTGCTTATGGAGATATCCGGAATACTTTGGCGGGGTAAGTATATCATCATTCCCGCAGATGATCAGCGCAGGCGTCTTTATTTTGTTGACCGAATCCATTAAATTAAACCCTTCACAGGCGAAAAAATCACCATGTATAACTTCTGCTTTACACTTCATCATATCTTTAAAACCGTTTTCCTTTAAGGCAGCCGGTGCCTTTTTTGAAAAGGCAAGATCCATTATGTCACGGACAGCCCTCTCTTTATCCCTTTTTAACCCTTCAAGGATTTCAGGAAAAACTCTGAGCTTTGCCCCTGTTGTAATCAGAATCATACCTTTCAGCATATCCGGGGATGAGAGTGCAAAAGACATGGCTATTGCCCCGCCCATTGAGTGCCCCGCAATATAACATTTATCTATGCCCAATTCACGGATTACTTCATGCACGTATTTTATGTATCCTTCTAAAGTATCGCATCCTGTGCCTTCGGCATCATTGCCGTGCCCCGGCAGATCTATCAGGATTACTTCCATCGAAGCTTTCAGGTATTCTTTCTGGAAGTACCATGATCTGGCATTACCGCCTGCCCCGTGAATAAAGATTATTTTTTCACCTTTTCCGTACCTCTCTGCATGAATGTTCATATAGCCTCCATAATTGTATTGAAATAAATCAGGGAGAAATTATATCATGAGGTTATGAGATTTCTAATGATAATTTTAGTTATTTTTTTACTCATCTCCTGCAGTAAGGGTACAGATGCTACAATAAAACAAAGGGTAACGGACGATAAAAACAATGAAACCCGATATATAAAAGAAATGGATGAACTTAAGAAAACCTTGAAAAGCGAAGTGAAGATCAAGCTTAAAAAAGACGGAAAAGGGGGATACAGCTGGGAGATTGCAGGAAAGGATGCGCAGGAAATCCTGAAGGTTAATGATATTTTGAGAAAAAAACTTAATGAGTGATGTACCGATTATGTCTCAAAGCCTCTTTAAAAATCGGAAATGAAGAATTAATATTATTTAAGATACAATTAAAAAACACGAGGTAAATATGATGAGATATGAATATACGATAAAGATATTCTCCATGGAAGAACTGGGCAAAGAAGGTATAGCTATCGATCCTGAAAATAATATTGTATATGCATGCCGCCCTGATGGTGAATGCGAGGTTCATAACGTCGGCGTGGAACAGCTTGAAAATCTGTCAGAGTTGTTCAATAAAATGGGCGAAGAGGGATGGGAGATGGTACAGCTCTTTTTCCGGCCCCTGGGTATTGTAAGTTTCTGGAAAAAACCTTTAATTGAAGGGGACAAAAATAAATAAAGAACGAAGGAGGTGACTGCTATGACATCAGCACCCTGGAGAAGTTTGTGGGAATTGAGATTCCCTGCTCTGAAAGATGAAATGGATAAACTTTTTGAAGATTTTTTCGGGAGGGCAGGTTTTCCATCGATTACAGAAGGCGGCTGGCTGCCGGCTGTTGATGTCCATGAGACCAAAAAGGATGTCTTTGTAATCCTGGATCTGCCGGCTGTTAACCCGAAGGAGGTTTCCATATCCATTGTTGACAACAGACTTACAATTAAGGGAGAAAGAAAAAAAGAGGAAGAGACGAAAGAGGAAAACTATTATAAATCTGAAAGGCTATACGGTACGTTTCAGAGGGTTGTACAACTTCCTGCCGAAGTAGTGGGAGATAAAGCGAAGGCAACATATAAAGACGGCGTTCTTAAAATTACTGTTCCGAAATCGCAAAAAGCAGTGCCGAAGGAGATAAAAGTAGAAGTTGAATAAAATTAATCAATCTCCCTCCCTTTAAGTAATAATATTATCAAACATTAAATAAAAAGCATAAAATCCGGGCAACCCTGCCCTTGCGGGGTTTCAAGGTCTATGGAAATGGACAATATTTACAAACCTGCTATTTATGATTATATTCAGATAAATCCTTCACAGGGTTTAATAACAATACAGGAGGTCAACATGAGAGAAAAAGTTGAAAAAGCGATAGAGAAGATAAGGCCGTTTTTGCAAAGAGACGGGGGAGACATAGAACTTATTGATGTTGCTGACGGTATAGTAAAGGTTAAACTTCAGGGTGCCTGCGGCAGTTGCCCCATGAGCGCCATGACTTTAAAAATGGGAGTAGAAAAGCAGCTGAAAGATGAAATACCTGAAGTTAAAGAAGTTATTTCTATATAATTATTGACAAAATATATTAATTAAAATATTCTTTTTTAAAAAAGGAGGTGGTTATTGTGGCAACGTGTGGAATGAAGGGGGATAAGGCAGCACCGAAAAAAGCTACAAAAAAAACAACTTCGAAAAAGGATAAGAAGACTAAGAAGTAACAAAAAGAAGGGGGGAGCATATCCCCCCCTTCTTTTTTTTGTAATATGGAAAATAAAAGAATACTAATAATTGATGATGATACTAATCTTAACATTGTTTTAAAGGAATTTTTTAAAAAGCACGGAATAACTTCTTACACATACAGCGTGCCTCCGGACTTAGAGGAAACATTAAAAGAAATAAATCCAAATGCAGTTCTTCTTGACATTTATTTGCCTGAAACCTCCGGGATCGATCTTCTGGGACAGATAAAAAAGTTAATGCCGAATTTGCCTGTTATCATGATGACAGGGTATGCGGATAATGAGAAGAATCTTGAGTCTTTGAGAAGGGGCGCTTATGCATTTTTAACAAAGCCTTTTGCCAGCTATGAGGAATTGTATCACATTGTTAATAATGCGATAATATATTACAGCGAATTCCTGAAAGCATCAGATTTAACACAAGAAGTAAACAAACAACGTGAAAATGAAAAGTTGAATTTGATTGAACTCGATTTTTTAAAAAGCCTTCACCATATGATCGGGGAGACTGAAGACCCGGTATTAGTGATAAAAAACTTTTTTACTCTCATAAAATCTTTTATTTCTTTTGATATATTTGCAACATTAATGCAGAAGGATGATGAAATCGTTATACAGATATTTCCGAATATAAAAACGAACAAGAAACTTTTAGATTTTGTATCAAATACCTTGTCGGAAAAAATAACCGATTTATCATCTGTTGAAACGCAGACGAAAGTCATTATTGACATTGATGAATCGGCTCCCCATTCTGACAAAAAAGATTTTACATATATCGTATCCGATCTTTCGACAAAAAAACGTGTATATGGCTATGCAGCGCTGTTCAGGGCTTCCCCTTTTACCTTGGATGAACAGGTCATATTCAACAGGTTCTGTTCCCACATTTCCTTGACCCTCGAAAAGATAAGACTTTTTAGTGAGATAAAAGCCCTTTCAATGCATGACGGTCTTACAGGTGTTTACAACCATGCTTATATTATTAAAACGCTGGAGGAGGAGATTGTAAGATCAACAAGATACGGCTCCCAACTTACAATTGCACTATTTGACATAGATGATTTTAAAAAAGTTAATGATACATACGGACATCTTGCGGGAGATTACACATTGAAAAGGGTTGCGGAGATATTGAAGAATGGTTTGAGAATTATTGATGTTGTTGGGAGATATGGCGGGGATGAGTTTCTTGTAATACTGCCGGAAACATTTTTGGAACAGGGAGTTAAGGTGTGTGAACGTTTAATAAAAGATATTGAAAATGAGAGTTTTGTTTACGAAGATAAAAGCATGAAAATATCGGTCAGCGGTGGCATTGCACCTTTTTCTCATGGAATAGAAGTAAAAAAATTCATAAAACTTGCCGATGAAAATATGTACAAAGCAAAAAAAACAGGAAAAAACAGGATTTATTATGATTAATATTGATATTGCAACAGAAATGTTAAGAGAGTTTATAAGGATTGACACCACAAATCCCCCGGGAAATGAGGAAAAAGCCATTCTGTTCCTTGAGAACATCCTTCAAAAAGAGGGTTTAAGCACAGAAATTTATTTATCTGTTCCAAAAAGGGCAAATATCATTTCACGTATTGAGGGAAGAAAGAGAGGTAAACCTGTCATACTTCTTGGCCATGTTGATGTTGTGCCGGCAAGCGCCGAAGAGTGGGATGTAAACCCCTTCGGCGGAGATTTGAAGGATGGATTCATATACGGCAGAGGTGCAATTGACATGAAAGGACAGATTATATGCCAACTCCTTTCATTCATCAATTTATACAAAGAAGGGATTGTGCCTGAAAGGGACATAATTTTTCTTGCTACCTGCGATGAGGAAGTAGGTGGGAAGAACGGATTGGAATTTATGCTGAATCAGGTCAGAGAACTTCGCGATGCCTCTTTTGTTTTAAGTGAAGGCGGATGTATTATAAATGAGGACGGCTTTCATCATGCCCAGATTTCTGTAGATGAGAAACAATTGAGCCAGTTTATGCTGAAGGCTGTCGGAATGGGTGGCCATGGGTCTAAACCGCACAAAAATAATGCAAATGAAAAGATTATAAATGCAGCAAAGGCTATATTAACACATGACTGGCCTTTTAAACCAACCAACATTGTAAATACATATATGAACGGTATTTTAAAGGGCAAAAAAGGAGAGGGCTTTACTTATACCAGCCTAAAAGAGACGCTGAAGAATAAACATTTCAGAAGTTTTCTGGAAAATAACCCCTCGTATAATGCATTATTAAGGAATACGGTTACCCTTACAGTACTGAAAGGCGGCGATAAGGTTAATGTAATCCCGGCAACGTCTCAAGCATATTTTGATGCAAGGCTCCTGCCGACAGAAAGTCATGAGATGTTTTTTAAGAAAATCAGGAAACTGTGCGGAGATAATGTTGAGATCGAACAGATCGGATCCGGGACGAGCAAATCGGTCCCGTCAGGATACAATAACGGCTATTTCAATGGTATGCGGCAGATTATAAAAAAGTTGAAAGGCCCCATTCCTGTCCTTCCATTTTTAATGACCGGCGCTTCAGATTTGCGTTACTTTAGAAACCTTGGAATTTTATCGTATGGTTTTTTTCCGGCAACATTCACAAACGATGAGTTCCTCAGGATGCACGGCAAGAACGAAAGGATATCTGTTGAAGCACTTAATGAGGGTTTGGAAGGAACAAACGAAATCGTGAAATTTCTTGCCTCTCATCCCGGTATTTAAGATATCGTAGTTTATGCGGGCAAACCTGCCATGGTAATTTGTTAAAAACATTTGGTCTAATTTTCCGTATACAAAAATTAAACTTGGATTTGCGTTATATTCTTGACAAAAGCCGTATTTTCTGTTGAAAATAATAGATGAAATTGTCATTAAACGCTAAAAAATGCTGATATAAAAAAATCATAAAGGAGGTGAAAAGTTACTGCAATCCAAATTTATTAGGCTGAAAAGCCAGATGGGGGCAATATGAAAAAAGAGGTAAAAGTGCTGCAAGGAAACAGTGCGATAGCAAGAGGCGCCTGGGAAGCAGGCGTAACGTTCGCTGCTGCATATCCAGGAACACCGAGTAGTGAAATATTACAGGAGGTTGCCGACAATTATCCCGATATTTATGCCGAATGGTCTCCCAATGAGAAGGTAGCGCTCGAAGTTGTGAGCGGAGCATCGATAGCAGGTGCAAGATCCATGGCTTCAATGAAGCATGTCGGTATGAACGTTGCCTCGGACCCTTTTATGACCCTTGCCTACACAGGCATTAAAGGCGGTTTGATGATTGTTGTAGCGGATGATCCGAATGTCCACAGCTCACAGAACGAGCAGGACAGCCGTAACTGGGCAAGATTCGCAAAGGTTCCCATGCTGGAGCCCGGTGATGCTCAGGAATGTAAAGATTTTACAAAAATTGCTTTTGATATCAGTGAACAATTTGATACGCCTATACTGCTGCGTGGTGAAACAAGGGTATCGCATTCCGATTCTCCTGTTGTGCTTGAAGGCAGGAAAGAATCCAAGATTCCGATAGGACTTGACCCCAAGGATGCACCTAAATATGTCATGGTGCCGGCGAATGTCCGTGTCAGACGTAAATTTATTGAAGAAAGAATGAGAAAACTTGAGGCCTATGCGGATGGATTTATGTATAACAGGATGGAGATTAACGATCCGGGTGTGGGCATTATTGCGAGCGGTGTAAGCTACCTCTATGCAAAAGAGGTCTTTCCGGAATACTCTTTTCTGAAACTTGGTATGGTATGGCCGCTTCCGAAAAAGATGATTGCAGAATTTTATAAGAAGGTAAAGAAGGTTATCATTGTGGAAGAACTTGATCCGTTCTTTGAAACAGAGATAAAAGCCATGGGTTATAAGGTATTTCACGGAAAGGATCTGATACCTAATATGTACGAACTTTCCCCGGAGATTGTTGAACAGTCTTTGAAAGGGAAAAAGTACAAAGCTCCGAAAATCAGGGTAAAACCGGAAGACCTGCCAAGAAGACCGCCAAATCTATGTGCAGGCTGCTCACACAGGGCACTGTTTTATTCATTGAAGAAGCTCGGCACCTTTGTATTTGGTGACATTGGTTGTTATACCCTTGCAGCAGCTCCTCCGCTTCAGGCACTTCACACTACCGTATGTATGGGTGCAGGTGTTGGAGAGGCCCACGGTGCAATGAAGGTATTCGGAAAAGGAGGGCTTGGCAAGATTTGCGCAGTCCTCGGTGACTCCACCTTCCTGCACAGCGGGATAACACCTCTTATGGGTGCTGTATATAATAAAGGAAATTCTACTACCATCATCCTTGATAACAGGATAACAGGTATGACAGGCCATCAGGAACATGCCGGCACAGGCTTTACGGTAAGGCAGGAACCTGCCAATATGGTCGATTATGTAGAACTTGCAAAGGTTCTGGGCGTAAAAAGCATAAAAAAGGTTGATCCTTACAAAGTAGAAGAGACCATGAAAATAATAAAGGAAGAGCTGGGAAAGGACGAGCCCTCAGTAATCATCACTGTAAACAGCCCCTGTATTATGCTTAAGCGCGCGAACAGAAAATTCAAAAACCCCTTCTTTGTAATTAACGAAGACAACTGCAGGGGCTGTAAAATGTGTCTTGAGATAGGATGCCCCGCAATCAGTTGGAGAGAAAAGGCAGGAACGACGAAAGACGGCCATAAGAGAAAAGGCACTGTCTTCATTGATAAGGGAGTCTGCGTAGGCTGTGATCTCTGTACTCAAATCTGTAAATACAAAGCCATTGTTCCTGGTAAAATGTGAGGGGGTGGATGATGAAAAATAAAGATAAAGTTACGAATATATTTCTTTCAGGTGTAGGCGGCCAGGGCACGATTCTCGCGAGCAATATACTCACCGAGGTGTTTCTTAACGCCGGCTACGATGTAAAGAAGAGCGAAGTCCACGGTATGGCGCAGCGGGGCGGAGATGTTACAACCCACTTCAGATTCGGGAAAAAAGTGTATTCACCTCTAATTAAATATGGAGATGTAGATTTTCTTCTCTCCTTCGAACTCCTTGAAGCGCTCAGATATATAAACTGGGTTAAGGAGGACGGAAAAATTATAATCAATAAACAGGAGGTTTTTCCGCCGGCGGTCAATCTTGGAGCGGCAAAGTATCCTGTTGGTGTTGAAGAAGTATTTAAGAAATACTTTAAAGAAAATGTTCAGGTAATAAATGGACAGGAGATTGCAGGCAGACTCGGGAATGTACAGGCTGCGAATGTGGTTCTTGTCGGCGCCTTCTCCAAATTTTTTCCTGAAATAAAGGAAGCGGCATGGGTAAAGGCAATTAAAGGGTTACTAAAAGAAAAGCTCCATGATCTTAATATCAAAGCCTTCAATGAAGGGAGAAAGGCCCTTTAAGGGCCTTTTTTTTATTTTGCGAAAGGCCGTCTTCTTTGCTTGCATTTTTGGCTGTATACTACTCTTTGGCAGGACGGTACAATCGATGAACATATTTTCTTTGGATAACGGTTTGCAGTATATCCTTGAACAGCGTAAAGGCACGGGTGTAGTGGCAGTTCAGGTCTGGGTGAAAACAGGCAGCAGATATGAAGAACAAAAAATTGCAGGTATCACACATTTTATTGAACATCTTATCTTTAAAGGCACGGAAAAGGTTAAATCCAATGAAATGGCCGCCAGAATAGAATCATTGGGAGGTAATATAAATGCATTCACTTCTCACGATAATACCGTCTATCATATCGTGGTGCCCAAAAATGCCTTTAAAGAAGGTTTTGCGATACTTGTCGATGCTGTGACGAACCCCGCCTTTCCTGCAGAGGAACTTGCAAAAGAGAAAAAGGTTATCCTGGAAGAGATTAAGATGGGAGAGGACGACCCTCAGCGAAAACTTTTTAAAGAATTATTTTCCCTGAGCTATGGGGGCAATCTTTACGGAAGGCCTGTCATAGGATACGAAAAGACTGTTAAAGCCATAAGCAGGGAGGATATACAGCAGTATTTTAAAACACATTATGTACCTGACAATATGGTAATTGTCATAACCGGTGATTTCGAAGAAGCAGAGGCTGCCGGAATGATAAAAAAACATGTTGCAGAAAGGGGCGGTAAAAATATAGCAGCCTTTGAAAATATCGAAGGCGATAAAGGAACCGGAAACAGGGAAAAACTCATTGAAAAAGATATAAGGGAAAGTTATCTCGCCTTCTCCTACGATATCCCCGCGATAACGCATGAAGACATGCCGGCGCTGGAGGTTCTGGGAACAATTTTAGGTGAGGGCGAGAGTTCCCGTCTTCAAAAACAGCTAAAGAACAAAAAAGGTATTGTTACCGATAGCTCTACCTATCTCTTCACCCCCAGGGAAGAAGGGCTGTTTATTTTTTTCGCAACTTTTAAAGGCAAAGATTATCGCCTGATAACCTCAGAGATAGAGAAAGAGGTTTCAAGGCTGCGCAAAGAAGGCCCAACGCCATTGGAAATACAAAAAGCGAAAAACATAATCAAGGCATCGTATGTTTACTCAATTGAGACGGTCCAGGGAAAGGCAAGGCAAATCGGTAATTTTCAGACATTAACGGGCGACCCGCACTTTGTTGACAATTTTCTGGCAAAAGTAGACCGGGTTGGCAGAGACGATATAATCAAGATGATGGATAAGTATATTATTGGGAAACATAAAGCCATTGTTGCAATGCTGCCGAAAAGTCCATCAAACCCCTATACGTTTAAGCTGAAAAACGGGTTAAAATGTGTCGTAAACAAAGAACCGGCATCGCCGACCTTTGCCTTCCGAATCGGTTTTATCGGAGGAGTGAAAGAAGAAGCTCCCGGGGAGAACGGTATATTTAATGTCCTCTCCAAAATGCTGTTAAAAGGCACGAAAGACAAAAATGCAGCAAAAATCGCACAAGAGATTGATTTTCTTGCCGGCAATGTATCCGCTTTCAGCGGAAAAAATACCTTTGGGCTGTCCGGAAGGTTCCTCAGCAAGGATATTGAGGAAGTTTTCGGTCTTCTCAAAGATCTGCTTACTTCAACAAATTTAAAGAAAGAAGAGCTAAAAAAGGTCAAGGAAGAAGTTTTTTCCGAGATCAGGCAGAGGGATGACGATCCGGTAGGTTACACGTTCATGCGCTTTAACGAAATTCTGTTTAAAGGGCACCCATACAGTAAAGACCCCGTAGGTGTGGAATCCGATATAGAATCGTTAAAGCTTTCTGAACTTGAAAAGGTTTACAAAAAATTCATTACACCTTCAAATGCTGTGCTGGCCATATCGGGCGATGTTGATGAGAAAAAAGTAGAGGATCTTTTTCGAAAGATGTTTTCGGACTGGTCAGGGGAGGCCAGTATCCTCCAGAATAAACCTGTTCCGGCAATAAATAAAAGCACACAGCATATAGATAAAGAGATAATGCAGACACATCTTGTTTTCGGTTTTTTAGGTCCGGGTGTAGGCAATGAAGACAGGTATGCCATAGAGGTAATGGATTCAATTCTGTCCGGGATGGGGGGCAGGATACACAAGATATTGAGAGAAGAAAAGCCCTATGCCTATGCACTGACATTTTTCAACCAGATGGCTTTTGAAGCTGGCGGGATGGGCATATATATCGGGACAGACAAAAAACTGACAGAAGAAGTAAAGAAGATAGTGAAAGCAGAAATAGAAAGGATTGTAAAAGAAGGGTTCACTGAAAAAGAGGTTGAGGACGCGAAAAGTTATCTCATCGGGACGCACTATATACGTATGCAGGCAAACAGCGCTAAAGCTACGAGCATGTGCCTTGATACGATATATGGATTAGGCCCGGGTTATTTCAAGACATGGCCGAAACACATTGAGGCGATAAAGAAAGAAGATGTGGACAGAGCAGCGAAAAAATACCTTTTACTGGACAGGATGGCTGATATTGCAGTTGGAGGCAGACCTTAGGAGCAGTTTCGTAGAGATTTATAAGCGCACCTTCTGAAGAGAGGATTGAGGAAACAGAAAAGGCTGTAAGGCTGCATTTAGCCATTGAGTAAACTTTTGAATCGAACCCCCGTCTGCCCTGGTTGTGAAAGTTTATCTTTGTTAATTTCTTCATATCAATAATACATTTATTTCAAAAGTTATTTATTTTCTTTGGAACATAATCTTAATCTTTTCCGTTTTTAGACTTTGCAACATTTACTCCTTTGAAGTGTCTGTAACAGGTTCTTTCTTAATAAGTTGCATTTATTTATATCAATCCAAATTCTAACCATTGGTGCCGGAATATCCTTCGAAAACACGCTCATTACGCTCCGGCGTTGACCTTCGCTCGCGCTCAACTTACCTTTTGCTTATGCTACGTTTCAATCGCGAAGGAAGTACATGAGCAACAAAGACCAAGTTTTCTCGTTTCGCGACGGTTCTCTTAAAGGATAACACGACACCTTTTTAAAAGAGGTTGATGTCCCTGAAGTGGACATTGCATAGCGACCGGGTTCTACCATACTTAAGCGAAGCGGATACGTTCCCTTTAAGGGATGAGGATACCCTGACTGCAGGTAATACAACAGTATGAGCCATAAAATAATCAAAACCGATTGTTAAGATACAGGGTTCCTCAAGTGAGCGAGCTTATAATAGGTATGGTCGGGAGCGGAGCACAGAGAAGGTCAGGGATATTAACCTCTGTGGTGCTGTTATTTGTAAATAAATATCCTAATAGCTTTTTTTGTAATAATTGATATTGTATATTGTTTGATTGTTTCCTGAAAACCCAGCTTGCACTGGGAAGATATAGGGGTATGACTACTCGAAAAGGGCCTTTGCGAAATCCCTTGCATTGAAAGGAATGAGGTCGTCGAACTTTTCACCTACACCGACAAAGCGTATCGGTATCTTTAGCTTATGGGCAATAGGCAGTATGAATCCACCTTTTGCAGTACCGTCGAGCTTTGTTATTACTATGCCCGTTACGCCGAGCGCTTCGTTGAATGACTTCGCCTGGGCTATGGCATTCTGTCCGTTGGTAGCGTCAACAACAAGAAGTGTTTCGTGAGGCGCCCCGTCAATTTCTTTACTTACTATCCGTTTAATCTTTTTCATTTCCTCCATAAGATTTACTTTTGTATGGAGTCTGCCCGCTGTATCAAGCATTAATATATCAGCACCCCTTGCTGTTGCTGCTTTTGTGGCATCAAAAGCCACTGCCGCAGGATCAGAACCTTCTTTATGCTTAACCACCTCAATGCCGAGCCTTTGTGCCCATACCTCAAGCTGCTCCACTGCCGCTGCCCTGAAAGTATCACAGGCCCCGAAGAGGACTTTTTTCCCGGATTCGCTATATAACTTTGCAATCTTTGCTATCGTCGTTGTTTTACCGACCCCGTTTACACCGAGAGCAAGTATTATAAAAGGCCTGTGGGTGTCCATGACAACAGTTGCTTCCACCGGTTTAAGAAGAACTTCAGTCTCCTCTATCATACACTGTTTGATGTCATCGGATGTCTTAATCTGCCCCCTTTTCCACCGTTCTTTAAGTGCGTTTACAAGAAAAGCTGTTGTTTCAACGCCTGCATCCGAAAGGAGCAGCGCCTCTTCAAATTCGTCGAAGGAGTCCTCATCTATGGGCTTTCCCTTTACAGCCCATTCAATCTTAGTGATTAATTGATCCCTTGTTTTTGTTAAACCGTTCTTTATCTTGTCAAAAAAACCCATTTTTTATCCTGTGATTAAAATAGTAAATAAGAAAAATCTGTTCAGGAATGCCTATCCTGAAATCTTGTTTAAAAATTGTTCAATATTATTTTCATACAAAAGGTTTGGAAGCTTTAATTTTATATTTTAATACGATTATATGCCTGAAACTTTTTCAAACTTCCGGTATGTACGGTTTTCCGCACAGCCTGCAAAACCCGTTTTCAACAGTGCCTATGCATGTACCATCGCTGCACAGTATTCTGTGCTCAAGATCAATGTCCGATTCCTCTGCTTCTCTCCCCTCTTTTTCAAATTTATTTCCGCAGATATAACAGTATGAACCGAGCTTCAGAATCTCTTTGTTGCAGTTCCCGCATAATATGGTTTCAATATCTCCGGCACATTTTTCACATATCATATTTCACCTTGCTTTAACAATTTTTGTAACCTTGCCGTTTTCAAACTCAACATAAATTGTATCTTTATTATCCGGCATAATCTTCCATTTTGGTCTGTATGTCCATATGATATTATTCTCAGGCGTCTTACTTACAATATCGGGTTCGCCAAGCTTTTTCCTCACTTCGTCCTCGCTCATCGAGATCACGGCGTTTTCCATGGTCGGGCTTATCTTTTTGGCTGATTTGGATGAACTGCAGGAAAACAATATCGGTATGCAGAGCAAAATTATGCATATGCTTAAACAAACAGGGTTTTTGCAGGTTTTCCACAATTTTTGTGGAAATGTTGTTAATAAATAGCAGGATATCGGCCTTAACATGCTGTTATTAAAAACAATTAAATTAAATTGCCTACGGACTGAGCAAATTAAAAACCTAATATTATCAGCCATTATCCCAAAAAATGTATACTTCGATATGAGCTTTTTCATAAAAATAAGTTATCATGGATTACTTAAATTATCAATGGGTTATGTACCTATATTTTTTTGATGCTTTCATAAGCCTTTCCATCATAGCTTTCCCGAGACCCATCTCAGGTATGTTCTCAGCATAAATAATATCAACATCATCACAATCCAATTCTATAAGGTAGGAAAAAAAATTCGCAGCAGCCTCCCTCATGTCGCCAAGGCTTGATAAAACTTTAACATATTTTGAGATCGGTGTTTCGGATGGTTCCCTGAAGGCGAGAAAAGATGACCGAATATCATTTATCTCGTCAATCGCATGAATAATTTTCAACGGTTTTATTGGCGCATAATGATAGGGCAGTTGACCCGGTGCTTCACAGGTATTGTTCTTCTCTTTTTCATAAACAAATCCAACTGTTGCAGAAAGTTCTTCAAAGCTGATAGCGCCGTGTCTGTGCAGATAAGTTCTGCCTTCGTTGAAGGATACTATTGTTGATTCAATTCCGTAGTTGCTGCTTCCTCCATCCAGTATCAGCGGAACATCCTCCCCGAGCATCTTTGCAACGTGTTGTGCGCTGGTGGGGCTTATGTAGCCGAAAGGGTTGGCGCTTGGCGCAGCTATGGGGCCGTTGAAACCCCTTATAAGCTCCAGCGCCACAGGATGAGAAGGCATGCGGATGGCCACCGTAGAGAGACCGGCAGTGACGATATCCGGTATGGCATCCTTTTTTTTAAGTATCAGGGTAAGGGGCCCCGGCCAGAATCTGTCAATAAGTTTTTCGGCTTCAGGGGGAACATAATCCCCAATTGCGGATATCCAATCCCTGTCTCCGATGTGGACAATGAGCGGGTCAAATCTCGGTCTTTTTTTAGTTTCAAAAATCTTCGCGACAGCATAAGGGCTGAGAGCGTCAGCACCGAGGCCGTATACGGTCTCTGTGGGAAAGGCAACTACATCGCCTTTTTTCAGTATTTCAACTGCTTTTTCTATCGATGAATGTTCAAAGCCGTTCAGAATTAACATAGAAGGGGAATGTTATGTTTTTGGAGGAGGTGTTTTACCGTCTCTTTCATTTCTTGCAGCAGCGTCTGTTTCATCAGGCTCTTTAATTGATTTTTTAAAATTCTTTATACCCTTGCCGATAGCACCCCCGACTTCGGGCAGTCTGCCAGCCCCGAAAACGATCAGGGCTATTACCATTATCATAATAAGTTCCGGCATTCCAAGGCCAAACATATGCTTCATCCTCCAGGAATAGATTCATACGGGCATGTGCCAAACTTCAGGATATAGCAATATCACTTTTGCAATACATTAGTCAATAACATAACCCGCTGATCTGCCATAAGCCCCTACCTCACTACAAAACCCACTGAATCAAGGACATAGTTTTGTTTATCGACAATCGACAATTCATATCTGCCCCGTTCAGGCTTCCACAAAAAGAGCGGACTGGATACACCGGTCTTTTTGTTGTTCAATACCCACTCATATTCCCGGGTTGACGGTTGAAATTTAAAGGGAACCCGTTGAAGCTCGTCGGGGATCTCAGGGTCGATGCTTATAAGAGTTTCATCTGCCGGATAGATGATATGAGGCTTCTGTTGGGATGTATTCAGCCGGACTTCCAAAAGAGGTTCCGTACCTTCTATAAAACAGTCTTCCCGTGATGTCTCCATGTCATGATGAAAGGAGACATTTGTAAACACAACACCTTTTGGCGGCTTAGGAGGGTTCGAAGGAAGGGCTGTATGAAGATAATTCATAATTTCAAGCCATACAGGGGCAGCTCCTGATATACCGCTTACATCTCTCATCGGTTCACCGGAAAAATTGCCTACCCAGACGCCTACGGTATATCTTCCGGAATATCCGACGCACCAGTTGTCCCGCATATCTTTACTTGTCCCTGTCTTTACAGCTGTCCAGAACCTTGTGGATAAAGGGTTTTCAAGACCGAATGTGGTACTCCTGGCCTCCCTGTCAGAGAGGATATGGGAGACAATGAATGCGGCGTTTTTATCGAGCACCTGTATTGGTCTTTGGATTTTGTCATCCGGACTGAGTCTTAGATTGGTCCATCTTCCCTTGTCGGCCAGTGTCCTGTATGCATTCACCAGTTCGTAAAGGGTAATATCGGCTGAACCCAGGGCTATGGAATAGCCATAGTATTCCGCTTCTTCTGTAAGGCTCTCAAAACCGAGATTTTTAAGTCTTTCAAAAAAAGGATTCAGGCCGACAAGCAGTAATGTTCTTACAGCAGGGATGTTAATCGATGCGGACAGGGCTGTCCTTGCACTCACAGGCCCCCTGAATATATTGTCATAGTTCCGGGGTACATAAAGACCTGTAGAGGTTGTAACGTGGAGCGGTGAATCTTCGAGAATAGAGGCTGTGGTAAGAAGACCTCTCTCTATGGCAAGTCCATATAAGAATGGTTTGAGTGTTGAACCGGCCTGTCTCCTTGCCTTAATCCCGTCCACCCATGGCGCGCTTGAGGATGAACCGCTGTTGCCCACATAGGCAAATATTTCACCTGTTTTATTGTCGGCAACCAGTATCGCGCCGTCTGAAACGTTACTGCCCTTGAGGAGCGTGAGATAATGGTTCAGCATCTCACAGGCGAATCTTTGGAGCTTGCCGTCAATGGTGGAGAATGCATTTGTCCGGCCGTCTTTCAGGAGCATGTGTGCTGCATGAGGTGCAAAAGCAGCGGCAGGTCTCACATAATATGGCGACCCGAGCTTTTCCACGGCTAAGGTTTTTATACGTTCAGTTATTTTTGGCAGATGTGTTGTGTTGCCGAAAAAACATGCCCTTCTGATGATCATATTTACAGATGCATTGGGAGAGGTGATAAGCGAAGCAAGCAAAAAAGATTCTGCCTCATCAAGACCGCTGGGTTCTTTGCCGAAAAGTCCCCTTGATGCCGCGGAGATGCCCTGCAGTTCACCCCGGTAAGAAATCAGGTTTATATATGCCTCAAGAATTTCCTCCTTATGCCAGGCTTTCTCCAGTGCAAGACCTGCAACGATCTGCTGCCATTTCTGCACCAGTCCCCTCCTTGAGCCTTTAGGCTTGAGCTTTTTGTCGAGAGAGGATGCTACCTGCATAGTGATGGTACTTGCACCCCTCAGCTTTTTTGATGTGATATTTTGAAAGGCAGAGGCAGCCAGGGAATACCAGTCAGTGCCGTGATGACTGAAAAACCGCTTGTCTTCAGCCTGAATCACTGCTTTAATGAAAGCCGGTGACACATCCTTAAGGCTTGTCCATTCAAGACGCCTGCCGTTTTTGTCAACCCTCAGTTCATGAATCACTTCTCCGTGCCTGTCCAAAAGCAGCATATCAGACTTTTTATAGGCATCTCTTACCTTTTCAAAAGACGGAGGACTTTTGCTGCCGGCGGAAGCGGAAAATAACTGTGACAATATAAGTATTAAAAGTATAATTGACAGAACTATTCCTGTCCATTTTACCGTTTTCACGGAGTTTATTTTACCTCCATCTTCTTATTCGGTATTTCCCCGAACATCTCCGGCGAATAGAGCGCTTCGACCCTTGTTTCCGGCAAGAAGAAGGTACCGCTGTTATTCAATCTCAGGGTATACTCCACGGTCCATTTCCCTCTGGGAACATATTCATAATAGACCCTCAGGGCTTCAAAGGATCGCTCCCGGTATGTTTCCCATGCCCAGCCGCGCTCAGTCTCGCTGCCGCTTAACAACGCTGAGTCCCTACCGAGTCCGCCCCCGAGGATCATGGAGCCTGCCGGCACAGGATCGTTTATTACCACCCAGGTCATGTCAGCCTGGGATTCCAGTTCAAGACGGATCCTCAGCGTATCGCCTTTGTTCAATTGCCCCTTCTCCTTCTGCTCAATTGGAATGAGCGTTTTTTTAATCTTAAAACCGCTGGAGAACGGTTCCTTCAGGGGTATTGCGGCACGGCTCCGGATTGTAGCCCAGGGGCTGCCGTTGCCGTTGTGGGCAATATTCAGTTGTTCTTTATTTTCAGGCCAGGAGAATGATATATCCATGCCTTTCGGATTTTTTGCCCAGTCAACAGATTCTGTTTTTGTACCCATACTTAAAGAAGTAACTCCCGCTACGGGGATAGATTCGAATATATTCGAGAATTCCTCTACGGCAAGCACGCCCCAGGCATTTGCAATTGTCGTATCCCAATGTCCTTTTTTCATCCTTCCCAGTACGCCTTGCGCAATGCGAGGATTGTCTTTTTTCCAGCTGCCTAATTTAATGGTTGTAAGCAGTGTCTTCACCGCGTTAGTATCCGGTGTTGCCATAAGCCACCACAGATTATCGGTTCTTTCCGTGGAAAGTCCCATGACAGTTCCCTGGAGATTCAGCCTTGAACGCAATATATGCTCTGCCTCATTCAGTTTCTTTGTCTGGTCAGGGATATCCTTTACTCTCATGAGGACATTCATCCAGTCCAGTAAGGCCGAAGTCGGCCAGAGGTTTGCCTCTACGGCAATAGAGCCCAAAAGTCCCGGTTGAGCCTCGTTGTATTTTGAAAGAGCTTCCAGGGCTGCCATTTTTCTGATAGAGAGGTCTGCTGTGGGCAAGCTTGAATATCTGATTACCTTGCCTTCGATAAACCCTATCAATCCCTTAAGCATCCTGCCCTTAATATCGCCGGGGATATCATAACCGGCTTCCTTGCTTACTGAAAGCAGATAAGACGTGAGGACATCGCTTCCCAGCCTCATAACTGGAAAATATTTTGCAAGGCCGTCCTGGTCAAGGTATGAAGGTAATTCGGCCATGAGCGTCTTCCACATATCTTTGTTGCGCAGCGCCACAGACTTGGAAAGCTTCTGTTCAAGACAAGTGTAAGGGTAATTGCCCATATACTCATTGACACCTGTCAGCCCCCCGGAAAGCCCTGGCTTAAGGAGAACATCTATTCCGCCCCTGCCCGGTATGGCATCATCAGGCTTTTCCATTGTTATACTAAGCGGAGCCTCTATTTGTGAAAGAGTGGCCTGAAATGTTCTTACCTTCACGGCCTCTATTACCTTCTGGGAAATTTTGAAGATGTCCGCGGCCTTTCCATCCACCTCTTTTGCTGATGCCTCATAAACAATATTCCGGGGTTGCCCGTTGGAGTTTTTATTGACAGGCACAAGGATTTCCCAACCAATCTCTTTTGCCTCCCCTGCCGGAATTGCATGCGTTGCCGGTTCCATCTCTTTTTTTCCGTTCAGGTCCTTTACAACCAATCTTGCTTCAATCTTCATATCCCTTTGGGAGGTATTCCGTATGGTAAAACCTGCTGTGAATCTGTCACCCTCCCTTACGAGCAATGGAAGGCCGGAGAGCATCATCAGATCCTGCGTTGTCCTTATGCTTGTTTCACCTGTGCCGAAAACACTGCTGCTACTGGCAACTGCCACAACCCTGAAAGATGTCAGCGAATCATTAAGAGGAAATTTTAATGATGCCTCACCGTTTTCATCCAGGATGACCGCGACCTTCCAGTAAACCAGTGTGTCAAAGAATTCTCTTGTAATCTGCCTTCCTCCTCCTCCGCCGTGAGGAAGAGCCTTGCGGCCAAAATGTCTCTTTCCTACTACCATCATCTGGGCAGTTGATGTTTTTACCTCATAACCCTTTTTCCGCATCATTGCTTCAAGCAGTTTCCAGCTTTGATTGGGCTTTAGCTCGAGCAATCCCTCGTCTACAACAGCAACAGCCACTTCGCTGCCTTTCGGGGGTTTTTGTCCGGATGCAGTTGCTGTCTTTATTTTTACTTCCACCTGCTCGCGGATATTGTAAACCTTCTTATCCGTCGAAACCTTTACCTTCAACTCATGGGGCGCCCATCCGACTTTTATCTCGGATATACCAAGTTTGTAAGCAGGTTTTCCAGGATCAAAAAAAGCTGTCGGTTTTGCATCCGGCGATCTTCCTTTTACCAGCAGAGCCGACACAAAAATGTTCGGCGCGTAATTGTCTTTTATAGGGATTTCAATAAAAGGATTATTGCGGGTCAGTTTTTTTATGTATGCGTCCATTACCCCTTCCCGTTCAACTGTTATCAGGGCGGTTGCCTCTCTGAAGGGCAGTTTCACCTGAAACCTTGCGTTCTCACCAGGTTCATACCGGCGTTTTTCAGGTATCAGATCAATACGGTCGTCGTTTCTTGCCTCGGACCATTGGTCGTCCTTCCCGGGAATCCATATGTACTGGTTTGAAACGGAATGGTTGCCCCGGTCATCGACAACTTCTGCCTGAAGCACAGCCTCACCTGTCACAGGCGGTTTTCCTTCACACGTCAGAAAACCTTTTTTATCCGTTATTCCCTGACAGTGCTGACCGGCTAATTTTGTCTCAACAGTATTATCATAGGCATAAAATCCGCCTGCAATACGCCTTCTGTGTGAATAGGTCTTCTTCTGATAGACATTCACCTTAACCTCGGTGTCAGGCACAGGCTTGCCTTTGATATCAACTACGGCAACACTATATTTGAGTGTGTCTATTGATGCATTCTGACTCAGGGCATTTATACCCACAAGCAATTTTGACGGATAGACGGGGATTCTCGAAGAAACTGTTTGTACTTCTCCATTGGGGTCTATATATTCAAGCTCTATAAGTGCATCCTTCGGGGCATCGGACAAAGGAAGCTTTGAAACTTTTGCCCTTGCCGTGCCTGCCTTATCAAGGGTGAGTTCCATGGTCTGAAGTTTTTTCTCCCCACTCTTTTCCCCGTTATCTTCCGTTTCCCCTTCATCCCCATAGATATCGGATTTTACAATACCGGTTTTTACACGTCCGCCTGAAAAATCAAACCCTTCAAACTCTTCAAAAGACAAGGATTTTGCCTGAACATCGGTTCTTACCTTAACGGGCAGGTTTGAAGCACTGCCGCCTGACAGGTAACTCACCGAAATGTCGACATCCATCTCCCCGGCATTGATAACAGGTTCTTTTGGTCCCTGGATGATCCCTTTCATCAAGGGAACCCGGAATTCTTCCACCCTGAAAGACCCGGCATTAAACCTTTCGCCGGGCCCTGTTTTCTTGCCGGCTGTTTTTTCTATAAAGTAAACCTCATAAGTCCCGAGTTTTGCCTTGTCAGGTATCTTGAATAAGGTCTCTGCAGTTCCGTTCGGGCGCCATTTGAGCGGAAAAGAGTATTGCTGCTCACTCCCGGCATGTTCAATCACCACCTCTTCAAACCTCCCGGTGCCTGAAGGAACAAAGAGTCCCTTCATCGTACGCTCTCTGACAAAATGCTTCATATGAACTTCTTCTCCTGCGCGCAGCAAAGTACGATCAAAAACCGTATGGGCAATAAAGTCGGTTTTTTTCGAATTGTGATAACCTGAAAGGTTAAACCTCCAGGGTTCAATGCCCTCATCCCAGCTTGAATGTGTGAAGGTCATATCATTTTCTTTGGTTGCAAAAACGAATAAACCACCCCGGATACCTGAGATTGCGGGTGAGAATTCGCCCTGTTCCCCCCTGTCGGCATTACAGCGCGGCAGAGCGCCCGCCGGAGGCAGCGCGCCGTTTATTCTTGCAACACCGTTATAAGCAGTTGCTCCCTCCCACACAAGCTTTCCTTTGCAATCACGCAGTGTTACCGATGCGCCGTTTACAGGTTCTCCTTTATCCAGGGTAGTTACCCACACAACGGATGATTCACGTCCCCACTTGAAATGGGCTGCCATATTGGTTACAAGGACAGCTGCAGGTACGTACATGGGTCCGGGTTTTTTAAGGAGGCGGGAACCGAGCATCCTGCTCTCAAGCTCCACAATGTAAAACCCCTGATTTTTCAGCGGAATACCTATTACTTCAAATTCTTTTGACCCTCCGGGCTTTGGTATCGATAATGTTTGAACATCGTCTTTATCTTTCAGTACGGGTTTTTCCCTCTGGGCAGATGCCATAATACCAAGCCATGCTATAATCTGTTCCTCTTTCCCTGCTCTTACCTGATGAAGTTTGCCTTTCAGACTTTGCTCCACGCCTTCAGCCGTCTTTTTCGCCGCATCAGGCATGAGTTTTCGTGCAATTTCCGCAGCACCAGCTGCTTTATCAAGGATTACCTCTTTTACCTTCTGTTTGGCATTATCCTGCGGATCTTCGGTCTTTTTTAACCATGCCTTTATCTCTGCCTCGATATTTCTTACAGTCAGTGGGAGCAGAGCACCTTCCTGCATTTCTATAATGCCGAAGCGGGAAGGAAATTTTGCAAGGGCGGGATAGGTTGCTGTTTTTATACTCATGGGGAATTTACTCTGATTCGCAAGAAGTCTCCCTGCATCATCCTTCAAACGTCCGGGCAGGTTGACGGTAAAGGACGTATTTTCCGGAAAGGGGCCTTCAAAGACTATCCCGTCCGTATACCCCGCGTAGCCGTCATCTTCTTTTTTAGGTTCCCATACTTTGCCGTTTTTACTTTTAATTGTAATCTGCTTTGCAGTATCCCACATTACAGGTGTAGAAAAGGTGAGTTTCATGGGAGCGATAGGAATGCAGGCTGCGTTAGGTCTTTCTTTCATGCAGCCGAACCTGGCATTGAAAGGTGTACGTGTCTTGAAGATAAGCGTCTGGTCTTCGGTAGTGGTTATATTGCTTGAGGATTTTACCCCCTTGGCCCAGACTATCTTTACCTCAGAGCGCGGGGGGAATGCCTGTTTACACTGAAAAGCCACATTCGGCGTTTTGTCTTTTTTGTATTTTATTGCCCTGAATAACTTTTCTTTTTCATCCCCCTTGATCAGCCTTATTCCGACTCTTTCCTTAACGCCTTCTATAGAGCAATAAACGTTTTGTATTAGCGATGTTTCTTCCGGCTCAGCACCAAGAGAAAAGATAAAAGTCTGCCGTTCGTCGATCCATGTATGTCCTTCTTCAGGCCTTGAATCCCTTACAGAAGGTCCGCCGGTATTGAAGGAAAATAGACGTCGTCCTGTAACTGGGCCGCCCTTCAGTGTATTGATATCTGGTTTTAAAGTAAAGGTGCAGACTTTGCCGGCAGCCAGTTCTTTCTCAAAATCGTATGACCATGTCATGCCGTCGACCCATCGCCCTTTTCCTTTTTCCACACATTTTATATCGAAGGGGTCGCTGAGACGGGGATCACCGAAAGGAACCATCTGTTCGGAAAACCGGGTCGTAACCTGCCGGACATCCTTTACAGTTCCTTCAGGGGAAAACATTTCAATATGTGGAGCATCTCCGGCAAAAGCAAGATGTGTAGAAAAAATTATTGCAGCCAAGGTACTTATAATGTTCTTGAACATAGTGTCTCCCATTTATTTATTCCTGTCGGGGGAATTGTCCAGCTGATTGTAGTGCGACAATTCAATTATAGTCGAGAACTTCCCGTATTTTTTTGGACAATCCGTCCACAGTAAAGGGTTTTTGGATATAAAACAAGCCTTGATCAAGGACCCCATGGTGCACGATAGCATCATTGGTGTATCCGGACATGAAAAGCACCTTGATGTCGGGACGGAGCATGCGCAAACGGTCAACCATTTCCTTACCGCTCATCTGCGGCATTACAACATCTGTCAGAACCAATTGGATGTTTGCTTCATATGATTTTGCCATTTTCAGCGCTTCGTTTCCATCGGATGCTTCCAGGACAAGGTAGCCTTGCATATTCAGTATCTCCACTGTTAATCTTTTTGCTGCCGGATCATCTTCTACAACCAGAATTGTCTCATTGCCGCGAGGAAATTGCACAAGTTTCGTTTCCTTTTTCAATTCATCAAGAGCTTCTGCCGCCCGCGGTAAATATATTTTAAAAGTAGCTCCCTGATAGGGCTCACTGTAAATCTGGATACTCCCGCCACACTGGTTTATAATTCCGTAGATTGTTGATAAACCGAGGCCTGTGCCCTTACCCCTTTCCTTTGTAGTAAAAAAAGGTTCAAAAATATGATCCTTTATCTCAGGCGAAATACCTGTTCCGGTATCGCTTACAGACAGCATAACATACAGTCCCGGAAGTATGCCTGCATGATCATCATTGTATGATTTATCAATATACACGTTTGTTGTCTCAATAGTAAATCTTCCGCCGTTGGGCATTGCATCCTTGGCGTTTACGGCTAAATTGATGATTACCTGGTCTATTTGCCTCGGATCAACCTTTGTATGCCATAGATTTTTTTCCAGCACTGTTATCAGTTCTATATCTTCGCCTATCACCCTTCGCAGCATGTTGTTCAGTTCCATTATTGTTTCGTTGAGATCGACAACCTTCATTTCTAAAACCTGCCGGCGGCTGAAAGCAAGAAGCTGTTGTGTAAGGTTCCCTGCTTTAATCCCGGCCTGGTTTATCCTGAGCACTGTATCTCTTAGGGGATCTGTCTGCTTAAGGCTTAGAAGAGCTATCTCGCTGTATCCCTGGATTACGGTGAGGAGATTGTTGAAATCATGAGCAATGCCGCCTGCCAGTTGTCCGATTGCCTCCATTTTCTGCGATTGAAGGAGTTGTTCCTGGAGCGCAGCCATTTCTTTCTCCGCCTCTTTTCTCCGTTTCAATTCTGCTTTTTCCTGCAGTGCCCTTTCTACAACCGGTCCCAGGCGTAAGAGGTGGTCTTTCAGAACATAGTCTGTTGCACCGGCTTTAAGGCTTTCTATCGCTGTTTCTTCCCCGATAGCTCCGGAAATGAGAATGAAGGGTATGTCCAGTTTACGTTCCATAAAGATCTTGAGAGCGGAAAGGCCGTCGAAATTCGGCAAATTGTAATCAGACAGGATAAGATCGTATTTTCCTGTATCGAGATGGCATATGAAATCCTCCTGGATATCCACACGATCCCAACAACATACAAAACCTGCTTCTTCCAGAGTTTTAATTGTAAGCTCTGCGTCAAGGGGTTCATCTTCCAGCATGAGTAAATTAAGTATACCAGGCATATTCTACCTCCTGTTTTACAGGTTGTCCTCGGGGGGAAGAGGTTCACATTCAAATGAATAATCAGTCACAACAAGACGAAAAGATGCAAATTCGTTCGTTAGAAACCGGAACAGGCTGACAATTTTGACAGTTGCTGTGAATTTATTAAAAACCACCGGATACCCCTTTTCGTCTTATGATAAAGTAAAATTTATTATTATGGACCATATTAATAATATTGATGCAATTCCGGCTATTTTGCAACCGAAAAATTGTATGCAATATCATTATTTATCTTGCAGGCTACCCGTTTTGTCAATCGGTTGAGGCTTTCCTCATGCTTGTAATTGAAAACTATTTATATTGGTCTACAATGTTCTTTTTTTATTGAAGACAGGGGAAATGTCAGGATAGGCGGTTGATATAAAAAAGATTTGACAAATATCTGCATTGGTGTTTCATTTGATTTTAGAACGTATTATTCTTGTCTGATCCGAATAGGCTAAAGAATGTGAACAATGCGTCGGCCACAATATGGGGATTTGCTGCTTAAATTAGAGGAGGCTTTTGATGAAAAAACTTGTTCTTGTACGGCACGGAGAGAGTATCTGGAATATGGAGAACCGTTTCACCGGTTGGACTGATGTGCCGCTTTCACAGAAGGGTACAGAGGAAGCAACCCAGGCCGGACTTATACTTAAAAAAGAGGGGTATTTTTTTGATGTGGCGTACACTTCAGTGCTGAAGCGCGCGATAAAAACCCTCTGGATCATCCTTGAAGAAATGGACCTTATGTGGGTCCCCATTTACAATAGCTGGCGGATAAATGAACGTCATTACGGGGCGCTGCAAGGTCTTAACAAAGCTGAAATGGCCGAACAGCACGGGATGGAGCAGGTTCTTCTCTGGCGGCGCAGTTACGATACCCGCCCCCCGGCGCTTACACCGGATGATCCGCGTTACAATGGCAAGGATCCCATGTATGCCGGTTTAAAATCCGATGAGATACCTTTAACAGAGTGTTTGAAGGATACTGTTGAACGTTTTATTCCTTTTTGGCAGAACACCATAGCGCCGGCTATCTCAGAAGGCAGGCATGTTATTATCTGTGCCCATGGAAACAGTCTCCGTGCCCTTGTAAAATATCTGGACAATATACCGGATAATGAGATTACAGCCCTCAATATTCCTACAGGGATACCTCTTGTATACGAACTTACAGATGACCTTGTACCCATCAGGAGCTATTACCTGGGAGATCAGGAGGCGGTAAAAAGTGCGACGCAATCCGTAGAAGACCAATTGAAGAAGTGAAACACTCAGTGGCAAGCCGCGGGATATTAAAGACGAAACAAAAATATGAGACCATGTTTAAACAAAACTTCGCGGCTTGAACCCCGGGGACAACAAAAAAAATAATAAAATAAAGTTGATTTTGCGATTTCCCTGTGCGATATTATTAAGCGAAGTTTCGGAAGCACCTGTTGTTTGGCCACAAATTGCTTTTGATTTTTTTGTAGTCACCCACAACACAGTTCCGTATTCTTCAATATTATTCAAGGAGGGTTTAATCCTATGGTAAAAGGGACTGTTAAGTGGTTCAATGAGTCAAAAGGTTTTGGTTTTATAACCGGTGAAGATGGAAATGATGTTTTCGTACATTATTCAGCCATCCAGGACAGTGGTTTCAAATCACTTTCTGAAGGTCAGGAAGTGACATTTGAAGTTGTCAGCGGTCCAAAGGGTCCGGCAGCGGCAAACGTAGTAAAACTCTAAGCCACCCAAGCAGGCCCGGATTCCTCCGGGTCTGCTCACTTATATATCCTGCAAAGTTTTAATAAGGTTTTTTCCTTTACATAATAAATTACTATACTGTCTAACCTCCTGAAAGAAAAATAAGGATAGATATTGAATCACCGTCTTTTACACCGTAGGCCAGTTCGTTCGTGCCTATACCCTGTCCATTCACAAGGATCTCTACATATCCCTTTAATTTTCCGTGTTTATCAAACAATTTTTTTTCCATGGCAGGATAACTTTTTAATATCGATTTTATACATTCTCCAACGGTGTTTCCCTCAACATCCATCTTTGTTTCAATGCCGTCATTCAGGAAAGGGTGGAGCGTTGCTTTGATACTCATATGTCACCTCCGCTGCATACAGGGCAGTCTTTTTTCTTTTCTATGTTTATCATCATAAATTCCATGGTTTCTCCATTTATGTACAGCATCCTCCCGGTCATAAGCTCACCGATACCGGTCAGGAGCTTTATTGCCTCCATAGTCTGTAATGAAGCAATAAGCGCAGGTGTTGCCCCGAAGACAGGGAAGGGCTTCTTGCCTTCTATGCCGCGCGGATAGAGACATTCAAGACATGGTGTCTTGCCGGGTATTATGGTAGTTACCTGGCCTTCAAGACCGCGAATACCTCCGAAGATGTAGGGGATACCCTTTTTGAAACAGCATTCATTGAGAACAAATCTGGTCTCCATGTTATCCATACAATCCATGACAAGGTCCGCCCCGTCAATGATTTGCCCGGCATTTTCGCTTGTTATCCTGATATGCAGAGGTATGATTTCCATTTTTGAATTCATTTGTCTCAGTTTATTTGCAGCTGAGACGACCTTCTGCTCATTAACGTCTTTTTCCCAGTGAAGGGACTGACGGTTAAGGTTTGAGAGTTCCACAACATCACAATCAATGAGGGTGAGTTTGCCTATGCCGGCATATGCAAGGTTCGTTGCATTGGGAGAACCCAGCCCTCCAACACCTGCTATCAATATATGGGACTTTTTCAGCTTAATCTGGCCTTCTTCGCCAAAGTCGGGGTAGATCATTTGTCTGGTGTATCTTATATGCTCTTCTTCGCTAAGTGCATTTTCTTTGTTTTCCATATCCCCTCCTTTTACAATAAAGTCAATTACTTTAACCTGGAATGCATGCTGTTTTCAATATCCATTTATTGAATATCCCTGCCTTTAGTCAGGGCTGTTTACTCCAACCGTGAAATCTGATACATTAATCAGGTTGTGGATAAGATATCTATAAAAGGTGCAAGACAGCATAATCTAAAAAACATAGACGTGGAACTTCCACGGAATAAGATAGTGGTAATAACGGGACCGAGCGGTTCCGGCAAATCAACACTCGCTTTTGATACCATATATGCGGAAGGTCAGAGGAGGTACGTAGAATCCCTTTCATCGTATGCCCGTCAATTTCTTGAACTGATGGACAAGCCTGATGTGGACTATATTGAGGGGCTGTCCCCGGCAATAAGCATTGAACAGAAGACCTTAAGCAAGAATCCTCGCAGCACAGTCGGCACTGTGACGGAAATCTACGATTATTTAAGGCTCCTCTTTGCGCGCATCGGTCATGTATTCTGCTACGGCTGCGGCAAGGAGATAAAAAGTCAGCATGTCCCCCAGATTGTGGACAGCATCCTTTCATTCAACTCAGGAACAAAAATATCGATCCTTGCGCCCATTGTAAGGGGGAGAAAAGGTGAGTACAGAAAAGAGATAGACGAGTTGCGGAAACATGGTTTCACTAAAATAAAACTCAACGGGAAAATTATCGATCTGTCAGAGGAAATTGTCCTCGACAAAAATAAAAAGCATGAAATAGATGTTGTTATTGACAGGATTATCCTGCGTGACGGAATAGAGCGTAGGCTCTATGAGGGGGTTGAACTTGCCCTCCAAAAGGCAGCTGGGATTGTAAAAATAGAGACGGATAAGGGTATACAGATATTCAGTGAAAAATTTGCCTGTCCGGATTGCGGAATAAGCTATCCGGAAATTGCCCCCCGGATGTTTTCCTTTAACAACCCTTACGGGGCATGTCCAACCTGTTCCGGCCTCGGGGTAAAAGAATATTTCGATCCTGTCCTGATTATCCCCAACACTGACCTCTCGTTGCGGGAAGGCACCGTCATTCCCTGGGGTGAAAAGAACCCGGTCCATTTTTTACCTTTTCTTGAAGCCCTGGTGAATCATTATAAGATAGATGTTAATACGCCCTTTAAAGAACTTCCGAAACATGTCCAGGATGTAATTCTCTATGGTTCAGACCGGGAAGAAATAGAGTTTTTTTATGACAGAGGCGCCCGGAGGGATTTCGTAAAAAAGCCTTACGAAGGTGTTATAAATGAATTGCAACATGAATGGGAAAAGGCAGACTTCTGGGGAAAAGAGAAACTTGAAAGATTTATAAATCTGATCCCCTGTCCGGCCTGCAACGGCGCACGTCTGAAAAAAGAAATGCTCTGGGTAAAAATAAACGATAAAAACATTAATGATGTTGCGAAAATGACAATTGACGGATGTCTAACGTTTTTCAGTTCTTTGGTTCCCCGAACCCAGGCGTCTTCACATGATCCGCTTAGTATTCACGGTGTACGGGACGGGAAGACTTCGGCAGCTTTGCCGGGTGAGGGGGCGACCTCAGCTCCTTTAATTGCAAAAGAACAGGAGATAGCAAAGACAATACTCAAAGAAATCATTTCCCGTTTGAAATTCCTCATTGATGTTGGGCTTGACTACATTACTTTAAGCAGGAATTCTGCCACGCTTTCATCTGGGGAATCACAGAGAATAAGACTGGCAACACAGATCGGATCAGGGCTGACAGGGGTACTCTATGTGCTCGATGAGCCCAGCATCGGGCTTCACCAGAGGGACAATGAAAGACTTCTCGCAACACTTAAGAGACTTCGTGACCTTGATAATACTGTGATTGTGGTAGAACACGACCAGGATACCATCATGTCATCCGACTATGTGGTAGACCTTGGTCCCGGCGCCGGTGAAAACGGAGGATATCTCGTATTTCAGGGTACGCCGGCAGAGCTGATAAATCACAGTGAGTCAATAACGGGCATGTATATATCAGACAGGCTGAGTATAGAAGAACCGCAGAACAGGCGTGTGCCGAAGGCTTTCATTAATATAAGAGGCGCAAGGGCGAATAATTTAAAAAACATAGACGTAGATATACCTCTTGGCGTTTTTACCTGTATTACAGGTGTTTCAGGATCAGGAAAGAGCACCCTTGTTGTGGATACACTTTATCCTCTGCTCAAACAAAAATTATACAAATCCAAAGACAGGGCAGGAGAGGTGGACGGGATCTACGGCTTTGAGAAGATAGACCGGGTTATAGACATTGATCAGTCTCCTATCGGGAGAACGCCAAGGTCCAACCCGGCCACATATACCGGAATTTTCACTCATGTCAGGGAATTATTCGCCAAGCTCCCGGAATCACGGATGAGGGGTTACAGGGAAGGCAGGTTCAGTTTTAATGTAAAGGGAGGAAGGTGTGAGACTTGTACAGGCGAGGGTTTTGTAAAGATCGAGATGCAGTTTTTACCGGATGTCTATATAGTCTGCGACGTTTGTAAAGGAAAACGATACAACATGGATACCTTAGATGTTAAATATAAAGGCAAGAGCATTGCCGATGTCCTTGAAATGACCGTTACCCAGGCTACGGAATTTTTTGACGCCTATCCGCATATAAAAAGCAAGCTCAAGGTGCTCAACGATGTTGGTCTGGGTTATATCAGACTCGGGCAGGCAGCAACTACGCTGTCAGGAGGCGAGGCACAGCGGATAAAACTTTCAAGGGAGCTTTCGAAAAGGGATACAGGAAGCACACTCTACATCCTTGATGAACCTACAACCGGTTTGCACTTTGCAGATATAGAAAAGCTGCTGCACGTGCTTTCCGAACTGGTGGAACGGGGCAACACCATAGTAGTAATTGAGCACAATATGGATATGATAAAATGTGCCGATTATATAATAGATATGGGGCCTGAAGGCGGGGAAAAAGGCGGCCAGGTTATTGTAAAGGGCAGCCCCGAGAAGATGATACTTACAGATGAGAGTTATACCGGAATGTTTTTGAAAAAGTATTGGGAAGAACAGGAGGCCAGAAGATCGGAAAAGAAGAAGATTAAAACATGAAAGGGCGGGTATTATGAAAAAAGTAATTGTCATCCCTGCACGATATGCCTCAACAAGGCTCCCGGGCAAACCTCTTATGGAAATTTCCGGCAAACCGATTATTCAATGGGTGTACGAGAGAGCCATGAACTCCGCTTTAAAGGACAGTGTTTTCATAGCAACGGATGATGAGCGGATTAGGAATGCAGCGGCATCATTCGGGGCAGATGTGGTCATGACAAGCCCGGAGTGCAAAAGCGGCACAGACAGGGTTTATCAGGCCATCAAAGACAAAGAAGCGGATATTATCATAAACCTTCAGGGCGATGAGCCTTTCATCAGGACGGACATAATCGATTCTTTGTTTTATGAAATGGAAAAGGAACGCCTCCATATGGCAACGCTCTGTTGTCCCATTGAAGAGGAGACGGATTATTTGAACCCTAATATTGTCAAGGTTGTTCTTGACAGGTATGGTTTCGCGCTTTACTTTTCAAGATCGCCTATACCGTTTTTCAGGAATGCCATTTCCTCCCCGAATATCAAAAACCAGAATCAGCAAGCTCCTCCTGCGTCGGAATTGAAGCTTTCCAAAATAGCTAATCCGAAATGCATTTATAAACACATCGGTATCTACGGTTTCTCACGGGATTTTCTTAAGGAATATGTTGCAATGGAAGAGGGTGTGCTTGAGGCAGCGGAATCACTGGAACAGCTCAGGGTTCTGGAAAATGGTTACGATATCAAGGTATTAATAACCGACTACAACGGGATCGGCATCGACACCAAAGAAGACCTGGAACAGGCAATAAATTTTATGCAATGACCTTGCCGGGGGTTGGGAATCTCCCATTCCCCGGCAAGTCTAATTTCTTGATTTAATGTTTTTTATGTTTTTTAGGAAAACCCGGGAAGATGTCCGGATTGTTCTTCAACATTTTTTCCGGTTTGAAAATGGCAGCATCCATGGTCTTCAAATCATCGGCAATTACAGGGGCAAAATCCATTTGTGCAAGAACATCTTTCTGCAAATCTATGCCCGGAGCTATTTCCTTCAGAACCACCTTACCGTTCTCCAGTTTGAAGACAGCCCGCTCGGTAACATAAAGCACATTCTGTTTTGTTTCAGTGGCATATTTGCCGCTGAATGTAATCTGATCTACCTTTTTCAGGAATTTTCTGCCGGCACCATCTTTAATGATGTTAAGTTTCCCGTCTTTCATCTCGATCTGTGGCTTGCCGTTCATAAAGGGGGCGCAAAAGACCACGTTTTTCGCATTTTGTGAGATGTCGATAAAACCGCCGGTACCGGTAATGTCCGTGCCGAGTTTACTTACATTGACGTTTCCTTCCTCGTCCATCTGGCCCATGCCCAGACATCCGAAATCCAAACCGCCGCCGTGATAAAAATCAAATTGGGAAGGCATGCTCATGATACACTCAGGATTCCATGCTCCACCGAATTGTACACCTTTAGTCGGGACTCCGCCGACGATGCCCATCTCGATACTGAAGATAAAATCATCGATAACTCCCTCTTCACTTGCCACATTTCCGATACCGTCTGCTATGCCGATTCCCAGATTTACAACTGCGTCTGCTTTCAATTCCATAGCAGCCCTACGGGCAACCAGTTTACGAAGGCCGAATTCAAGGGGAGCAATGGCGCTCACAGGAACTTTAATATGACCACATAGGCCAGGATCGTACTCCTCATTATATGTCTGCCACTGTTTGGGGTCATGAACCACTGCAGTAACCATATGGGCCGGTACGCGAACCATGCGGGGATTCAGGGTGCCTCTTTTGGCGATGCGTTTTACCTGGGCAATGACGATTCCACCGCTGTTGTATGTCGCCTGTGCTGCCGGCAGCATATGCAGGTCGAGCGCTTCCAGTTCAACTGAGATGTTTCCGTCTTCATCAGCCGTAGTGCCGCGGACAATACAAACATTGATCGGGAAAGCCTTATAAAGGAGCATCTCGCGGCCGTGTATATTGATCAGTTCGACAAGATCTTCTGACTGAGCTCTTTTGTTCAACTTTCCGCCTTCAACTCGAGGATCCACACAGGTCCTCAGTCCTACAGGGGTGATAAGTCCAACCCGGTGTGCGGCAATCTCACGCATCAGGAGTGAAAGAACACCCTGCGGCAGGTTGTATGCTTCGATCTCTTCAGCCAGTGCCAGTTTGCCCATTACTCTGGACCAGCGCCAATGGCCGCCGACAATCCTTTTGACAAGACCTTTGTGGGCGAAATAGCCCATGCCGGATTCGCGGCCCTCACCGTGCAAGAAATTCCGGCCGCCGACGCCTGTGATATGTACGAAAGTGCAGTCTTTGGGTTCACCTGTTTCCAGGAACCTCTTTTCAAGAGCCGCATAAACCATATCGGCATCCTGAAAACCACCTCCGGACGCGACAATGTTGATGGTGTCACCATTTTTAATCAGACCTACTGCTTTTTCAGCTGACATAAGCTTGTCCATGGTTAAATCCTCCAAAATTTATTGTGATAAACAAAATTTATTGCGATAAACAGAAGTTATTGCGATAAACCTGATAACAACTTGCCTTTTAGCGCTCAACATTTTATCACCAAATTTCAAATTTGTCTACAGGAAATCCCGGATGCAAATTGTGTTATATTAAGATATTACCAAGAGAAGACCCTTCTGTAAAGCTCATGAATTAATCCAATTTTACTTTTGTATAATAGAACTTTTAAGGTTCTCCTCAGGGCAAAGCGTGTAACATCTTAAAGAGGAAAGCCCATGTAACTATCGCAGAGGATATGATGGTATTAATAAAAATTCCAGCACAATTCCTGTTGACAAAATATCCCACTATTCGATAATATAAGTTTTTATACAGAACAGAGTTCTATATACAGAACAATGAGTTTTGCACGAGAAGGGTCGGCCCTCCTTGCGGGAGTACAGGCAAACCCCGACAAATTATTAGGGAGGATGATATGAACAACGGTCACTGGATGACAGCAAAAGATGTGCTAAAGGTAAATGCCTTTAAATGGCCGGACAAGATAGGTGCTAAGGATCTGTACAAGGAATATACATTTAAGCAATGGAATGAACGTTCATGCAGGCTTGCGAATGCCCTTGCGGGCATGGGTATGAAGAAAGGGGACAGATTCTCTGTCCTTGCTTACAACTGTGTGGAATGGATGGATATCTATGCCGCCGCCGCAAAGGGCGGGTTTATTTGTGTGCCCATTATGTTCAGGCTTTCTGCGCCGGAAATGGAATATAATATTAATCACAGTGAGTCCAAAGTCTTTATTGTTCAGGGTGGAATCGACCGGAGAGACGGCAAGACTTATCCCTGGATAGACATGGTAAACAATATGAGAAAGAACCTGCCTACAGTTGAAAAATATATTACTTTTTCCTCTGATAATAGTAGTTATGAAGGCTTTATTTCATATGAAGATGCCATAGCAAAGGCAAACCCGGAAGAACCGGATGTGCAGGTTGATGCCGATGATATCTGGGTGCTCATGTACACAGGCGGAACCACAGGTAAGCCTAAAGGGGTTATGAAAAGCCATGCAAATATGTTCTCGCAATTCCTTATAATGATTTATGACCACGTCTTCGGTTTTAATGATACGAACCTTCTTGTTATGCCCTGCTGCCACATCAATTCACTGAATTATTCCTTTGTTGTCACCTGGGTGGGCGGAACGGTTATGTGCTACAATATGATAAGCTTTGATCCGGAAGACCTGTTAAAGACATTTTCTGACCACAAGATCACCTTTACCTCACTTGTGCCTACTCACTATATCATGATGCTTGCCCTTCCTGATGAGGTTAAGAAGAAATATGATCTCACCTCCATCAAGAAACTGCTTATATCTTCTGCCCCGGCCAGGCGTGATACAAAGCTTGGTATTCTTGAAATGTTCCCCAATTCGAAACTTGACGAAGCCTATGGCTCAACAGAAGCAGGCTGTGTAACGATCCTGAAGCCGGAAGAGCAGCTTGCAAAGCTCGGTTCATGCGGCCGGGAATTTATAGGCACGGATTTGATAAGGCTCTACGATGAAGATGGTAATCTTGTTACAACACCGAATACGGTTGGTGAGCTTTATTCAAAAAGCCCCATGCTTTTTGAGGGTTACTGGAGAGACCCTGAAAAAACTGCTTCTGTCATGAAAGACGGTTTTTTCACAGCAGGCGATATGGCTTACAAGGATGAGGACGGGTATGTATTTCTCGTTGACAGAAAGGCGAATATGATTATCTCCGGCGGCGAGAATATCTTCCCGTCAGAGGTGGAGAACATTGTGGGCGGTCATGAGAAGGTAAAAGATGTGGCAGTCATCGGCGTGCCTCATGAGAAGTGGGGTGAACAAGTCACAGCCGTTGTTGTTCTCCATGAGGGTCAGACAGCAATGCCGGAAGAGATATCTTCTTACTGCAAAGGCAAAATTGCAGGCTACAAGGTCCCCAAAAATGTAATTTTTATTAAAGACGAGGAGATGCCGAGATCAGGCCCGGGGAAAATACTCCACAGGGTGCTGAGAGAAAGATACGGGAAATGGAGTGATCATCAGTAGAGGCATCTCTTTAGCTCACACGGTGAGCGAGAGAGGGGTGGCTCCGACGGCTGTGCCGGTGGAGGGGGCGACGCAAGCCCCATGAACAATTGCAATGCCGAGATCAGGCCCGGGGAAAATACTCCACAGGGTGCTGAGAGAAAGATACGGGAAATGGAGTGATCATCAGTAGAGGAGAGCGTATGAAGAAGATAATGCAAGGTAATGAGGCGATTGCAAGAGGCGCCTGGGAGGCAGGTGTAACAGTCGGATGCGCCTATCCGGGGACACCGAGCAGTGAAATTTTGGCTGAAATATCCGTATACGATGAAATTTATACGGAATGGTCCCCTAACGAGAAAATTGCGGTTGAAGTCGCACACGGCGCTTCCCTTGCCGGCGGAAGAGCTATCGCGTGCATGAAACATGTGGGACTGAATGTTGCCGCAGACCCCTTCATGACTATTTCTTATACCGGTATCAAGGGCGGTTTTGTCATTGTTGTAGCCGACGATCCCGGCCAGCATAGTTCCCAGAATGAACAGGACAGCAGAAACTGGACCCGTTTTGGAAAGGTGCCCATGCTTGAACCGGCTGATTCGCAGGAGTGCAAGGACTTTACCAAAATAGCCTTCGACATTAGCGAAAGATTTGATACACCGGTGCTTTTAAGAACCGAGACCAGGGTTTCGCACTGTGATTCTGTTGTAGAATTGGGTGAAAGAAAGGAATCTGCAATCCAGAAAGGTCTCAACACGAAAGACACGCCCAAGTATGTCATGGTTCCCATGTATTCCAGGGTTAAAAGGGTCGCCCTGGAGGACAAAATAGGAAAGCTTGCTGTGTACGCAGATACCGAGTTTCCCTGCAATGTTATGGAGATCAACGATACTTCCATAGGTTTCATCTCGTCAGGTGTTTCCTGTCTTTATACAAAGGATGTTTTTCCTCAATATTCTTTTTTGAAGCTGGGTATGGTATGGCCGCTGCCGAAGAACATGATTGCCGATTTCTTTAAAAAGGTTAAGAAGGTGATTGTAGTGGAAGAACTCGACCCTTTTCTTGAAACAGAGATCAGGGCGATGGGCTATAAAGTATGGCACGGTAAAGACCTTATCCCGTCAACAGGCGAATTGTCGCCGGGTATAATCAAACAGTCGCTCATGAAGGCTGTGACAGGTAAGAGTTATAAATCCCCAAAAATACTTATTAAACCGGAAGACCTGCCGAGAAGACCGCCGAACCTCTGCGCCGGCTGCTCTCACAGACCATTGTTCTATGCTTTGAAAAAGCTGGGCTTGTATGTGTTCGGCGATATCGGCTGTTATGCGCTGGCAGTGGCGCCGCCGCTTGCTGCAATGCACGCTTCAACCTGTATGGGCGCCGGTATAGGCGGGGCCTATGGCGCCGGAAAGGTCCTCGGCAAAGAGGGGTTAGGGAAAATTTGCGCTGTACTGGGCGACTCCACATTCCTCCATAGCGGTATAGGGCCATTGATGGACACGGTGTACAATAAAGGTTATTCAACTACGATTATCCTCGACAACAGGATTACGGCCATGACAGGACAACAGGAAACCCCGGGCACGGGATATACTATCAAAGGTGAACCAGCCGCAATGGTCGACTATGAGCAGATAGTAAGGGCAGTAGGTGTAAAAAATGTAAGAAAAGTAGACCCGTACAATATTGAGGCAACAATGGAAGTAATCAGGAAAGAGGTAAACAGGGATGATGCCTCGGCAATCATAACGGTGAACAGCCCCTGTATGCTGCTCCGCAGGGCAAATCCTCTGGGAAAGTTCAAACACCCGGTGTATGTGACTGACACTGATATGTGCAGGGGCTGCAAGGCGTGCCTTGAGATCAACTGTCCGGCCATAAGCTGGAGGGAAGGGGCGGGCATAACCAAGGCCGGCCGCAAGAGAACAGGGACGGTTCTTATCAACAAAGATCAATGTGCAGGTTGCGAGGTCTGTGTTCAGGTGTGTAAATTTGAAGCTATTGTGCCGGGCAAATAGAGGCGTTAGGTTAAATAGATAAATAGTTGAATAAGCCGAATAGAAACATCTCTTCTTTAGCCCGCACGGCGGGCGAGAGTGGGGTGGCCGGGGTACCCGCTTTAGCGGGTTGTGGCTCGGCCGTTGGAGGGGGCGACCCCCTTGCGGGGACAAGCGTGAGCCCCAGAAAATAGTAAGGAGGCGATTATGACAGAGAACGGAAAAGTGACGAATATATTTCTTTCAGGCGTCGGCGGCCAGGGTACAATTCTTGCGAGTAATATTCTTGCCCAGGTATTCCTCAATGCCGGATATGATGTAAAAAAGGCCGAGGTCCACGGTATGGCCCAGAGAGGCGGGGATGTCACCACCCATTTTCGGTTCGGTAAAAAGGTATACTCGCCGCTTATCGAGTACGGCGAGGCTGATTTTCTCCTGTCCTTTGAGCTGCTTGAGGCTGCCCGGTACATAAACTGGATAAATCCGGAAGGAAGGATAATCATCAACAAACAGGCAATACTTCCGCCCGCTGTAAGCCTCGGGCAGGCAGAATATCCCGGAGATATCGAAAGGACATTCAGGAAATACTTCAGGAACAATGTTTGGATAATAAACGGGCAGGAGATTGCGCGGAAGCTCGGCAATATTCAGGCTGCAAACGTTGTTCTTACAGGCGCCTTCTCCAATTTCTTCCCTGAAATCAAGGAAGAGCAGTGGATAAGCACTATACGGACACTCCTGCCGGCAAAGCTCCATGACCTTAATATCAAAGCATTTTATGAAGGAAGGAAGACTTAAGGACAAGGTAAGGAGAGTCTTTTGGATAAAAAAGGACAAGAAAATAAATTGGAATATAACGGCTTGGTTCCTGCTGTAGATCAGGCAGCAAGAATCCTGCTCTGTCTGAAGAAAAGCCCATCCCTGAAGATGAATCTCACAGATATCTCTAAAAGTGTAGGTATACACAAGAGCAAGGGGTATTCAATACTCAATACCCTCCAGAAGTTTGGATTTGTACAAAAAGATCCTGTGGGGAAAACATACTCTCTGGGGCTTGGACTGATATCCCTGTCAAGGAGGGTTCTTGATAGCTTAAATTACAGTGAAATAGCAGGTCCATTTCTTGAAACCCTTGCTGAAAAGACCGGCAGTACAGCCCTGTTCGGTATCATGAATGAGGAGAACGTCTTTGTTGTTGCAAGGCAGGAAGCGGATAAGGATATAAGCGTTACGATCCGCCTGGGCTACCGCTTCAATGTTACCCACGGCGCCCATGGAAAGGCCATAGTTGCCTTTCTGCCGGAGGACGAGCGGGAGATGTTACTCAAGCAGGATAAACTTTTTTTTCACGGCGATGCCTCAAAACTGGATCGCAGCAGACTGGAAATCGAGCTTGCAGAGTGCAGGCAGACCGGTTTTGCCTTTGATATGGGTGAATTAAATGCAGGCATCAATGTCATTGCCTCCCCTGTTTTCGATTCGCAGGAGAGGCTGATCGGTTCTATATTCATCATGGGAACATTTCCCGAATCATGTGTCGAAGAATATGGCCGCATAGTTGCTGAACATGCCGGAAAGTTCTCTGCAATGCTCGGCGGCAGATATTGAACATACCTATCAAAATCTGATCAAAGGGGGTTAAAAATGGGTGATGTATGTGTACACATAGGTGAGATGCTGGCAAGGAACGGCAGGATGTATCCTGATGATATTGCTCTTGTCGAAAGGATGCCTGCGGAAGGCAAAAGGCATACCGTAACATGGCGGGAGTTCGATGACCGTGCAAACAGTTTTGCCAACGTACTTTTGTCCAGGGGCATTAAAAAAGGCGGCAAAGTCATGCACCTTATGAATAATTCCATAGACTGGCTTATTGCCTACTTCGGTATAGTCAGGACAGGGGCATGGGTTGTGCCTCTCAATTTCCGTTTCACGAGTAGTGACATTCAATACTGTGCTGATGTGGCAGAGCCTGATATTCTTGTCTTCGGCGAAGAATTCGAAGAAAGGATAGGCCATATCAGGGCCGGCCTGTCTTCCGTCAAACACTATATCTGCGCCGGCGTAAAATGCCCTCCCTATGCCGAATCCTTTTCCGGGCTTCTGGCAGGATCATCCCCGACGCCGCCAATTGTAAATATTACTTTCGAAGATCCCTGCGGCCTCTATTTCACCTCCGGCACAACAGGCCAACCTAAGCCGATTCTGCTTACCCATTTAAATATGGCAACAGCCTGTGTTACCGAGAACATGCATCATCTCCAGACAAAAAAGGATATCTTCATACTTATACCGCCGCTTTATCATACAGGCGCAAAGATGCACTGGTTCGGCAGCCTTATAGTGGGAGGCACTTCTGTGATCCTGAAAGGCATTTCGCCGCAATGGACTTTGGAGGCGGTGAGCGAGGAGGGAGGTACAATTGTCTGGCTCCTTGTGCCCTGGGCACAGGATATATTGCTTGCATTGGACAGCGGCAGGCTTAAGTTAAAGGATTACCGGCTTTCCCGGTGGCGCCTCATGCACATAGGCGCCCAGCCTGTTCCGCCCTCCCTTATTATCCACTGGAAACAATATTTCCCGGATATGGCATATGATACTACATACGGTTTGAGCGAGGCCACAGGACCGAACTGTGTTCATCTGGGGATTGAAAATATCCATAAGGTCGGTGCAATAGGACGGCCGGGCTTCAACTGGGAAGCGAAGATTGTTGATGAAAACCATAATCCTGTAAATAAGGGCGAGCCGGGAGAACTCTGTGTCCGGGGGAACTGCGTAATGCGGGAATATTACAAGAACCCTGAAGCAACAGCTAAGGCGCTTATAGATGGATGGCTGTATACAGGCGATATGACAAGAGAGGATGAGGAGGGTTTTATCTATATTGTGGACAGGAAGAAGGATGTCATTATCACCGGCGGTGAGAACGTATTCCCTGTTGAAGTTGAAAATTTCCTTCATACAAACCCATGCGTAAAGGATACCGCAGCCATCGGCATTCCTGATGAACGGCTCGGAGAAATTGTCGGTATTGTGGTTGAGGTAGTCCCCGATAAGACTCTTACCGAAGAAGAGGTCCTTGCATACTGCGAGAAACTGCCGAAATACAAGCGTCCCCGCAAGGTTTTTTTCGGTGAGATTCCAAGGAACCCCACCGGCAAGATTGAAAAGACAAAGCTGAGGAAAAGGTATATAGGCATGGAGGAAGCATTCAAAATAAAGTAATAATAGGAATTTAACCCATATTTTCTTTTTTACTAAAAAACCTTAGACATGCATCTACAACCTCGGGATCGTATTTGGAACCGCTGTCGGATGATATTTTTTCCAGAGCCTTATTTAAAGGAAAGGCATTCCGGAAGGCCCGATGACTCGTCAAATCTTCAAAAGCATCGGCAACGGCCAGAATTCTGGCTTCAATGGGAATATCATTGCCTTTGATTCCCCGGGGGAATCCGGAGCCGTCGTAATACTCGCGGTGTTGCAGGACAATATCGGCGATAGCCCAGGGGAAATCTATTTCTTTTATAGATTGATAGCTTAATTGCGGGTATGTTTGATACAATGCCAGATTGAGTCCTGTCAATTGTCCGGAATCTCTTATTATATCGACAGGCATATCGGCAATACCTATATCATAGACATAGGCTGCCAACAGAAGCCCCTCCAAAGAGAAGTTTGTTAATCCCATTTCCATTGCGATCGCACGCGTTAATTCCGCTACACGCTTGTGATGGCCCGTTGTATAGGGCCCGCGCAATTCAATTGTCCCTATGACAGCATCAATTGTCCCCCTGAAGCACTTCATCAGGCGGTCAAGGTAGCTCTTTATGTTTTTGTCCACCCGGTGCTTGTGGAGAGCCATTTCTATATTTGCGTACAGTTCATGCTTTATGAAAGGTTTGACCAGATAACTGAAGGGCCTTGTCTGTCTTGCGCGTTTGATATATTCATGATTTGTGTAAGCAGTCAGATAAATAACCGGGATGTTGAATTTTGAGATGATCTGTTCCGCAGCTTCAATTCCGTCCATTTTGCCCTTTAAAACAATATCCATCAGTATCAGATCCGGCATTTCCTCTTCTGCCACTCTAATGGCCTCGTCTCCTGCGGATGCTGTTTGGCAGATGTTATAACCTAAATCTTTAAGATCCCTGCAGATCTGATCGGAGACGATCCATTCGTCTTCCACTACCATGATGCTTTGGCTTTTCATCATGTCACCTCCCCTTTTCAGTCGTTAATGAAGGAAATATAATCCGGAATTCTGTCCCGATACCTCGTACTATTTCTACATGACCGTCAAGCTGTTTTGTCACAAGCCCGTTAACCAGATACAATCCCACAGAGTTTGTTTGATGGATATCAATATCATCCGGTATACCCGGTCCATTATCACGGATCAGAATCTCTATTTCCGCGTTTCCCGTGTCGTGCATGATGATCTCTAATTTACCCGGTTTATCGCCGGTAAAGGCGTATTTAAGTGCATTGGAAATCAATTCATTAAGAATCAGCCCGCATGAGGTTGCCTTACTGATGTCTATATGAACGGCACCTTCGGTTTGAATAATCAGCTCTATTTCATGCGGGTTTACTTTGTATACCTGAAATAACTCACGTGAAAGTTTTGTTACATAACCGGTCAGATCTATTTTTGTGAAATCCTTTGAATCGTACAGTGTCTCATGAATCAGCGCCATAGCCCTGATTCGGCTTCTGCCGTCTTTAAGTATTTCTGTCAGTTCCGGATTCTTGTTTGTCGAGGCCTGGAGGTCAAATAAACCTAACATTACCTGCATGTTGTTCTTTGCCCGGTGATGAACTTCCCTGATGAGGATTTCTTTTTCCTTAATGGATGCAAGAAGTGCATCCTCCGCATGTTTGCGGTTTGTAATGTCGCGAATGCTTGAACGATGTCCTATGTTTATTCCCTTTGTGTTATAGATGGAACGACATGATATCTCCCCCCATTTTATACTGCCGTCTTTGCATCGAATACGGAAATCGACGTTGTTGCAGTTTACACCCTGAACTGCTTCTGCAAAGAGTTTTACCATCCTCTCACGGTCGGATTCATCAACAAGAGATATGGGAAAATCAGTCATAGCCAGACATTCGACTACAGAGTAACCTGTTAATGGCGAAACTGAAGGATTGACCCAAATGAGTTTTCCATCGGGTCCGACCCAGTTTTCCCAGTTGTATGTGTAGTCAGCTATTGCGCGAAACCGCTCTTCACTTGCCCTTAAACCTTCAGTCATTTTTGCTGTAAAAACACCAATAATAAAGGATATAACCGAAAATAAAGACATTCTTAATAAAGGATTCGGATAGGGGGAAAAAATTAGAGCCCTTGGCAGGATTGAGAGGAAAATAAAGATATTGGTGGCAACCGCACCTTTTATGCCGAAATGATAGCTGGCATAAACAACAGGTATCAGAAAAAACCCCCTTTGCAGGTCGTGAACCGTATAGAAGATCTCTCTATGCAGAAAGTCTAATTTAAAGAAATCTATAATTTCACCGAGGTAATAAAAAAATATACACAGGAGAAACATTATGAACAATAGCCAGGCATGTTTTGGTCTCATAATTTATCACATGTTCTTTTGTTAGCCTGTTATTTGACCTGTGCCTTAAGGCTATTGTCAAAAGTCAGGCCTGATTCTTCAAACTGCCGCAATTGATTTTCTCCCGTAAAAACAGGAGACAAATTTTAAGGTTGACTGCATAATTCCAAAGATTTCAACTGCAAAAAACATGTGAAAGATACGACCACTTTAATTCATGTGGTGTTTTTTTCCATATTAAATGCAACCAGTTTGTTTATTAATTGAATATTACATTCAAAGGACATAAAAATATTTATTGAGCATAGAAGAAAAGCTGAAGGATATGGGATAAAAGTCCACATAGATGAATTACTCTCTGAATATTAGATTCAATTTTAAACCAATATATTGATAAGTCAAGATATTTTATGGCAAATATTGCCTTGACTTGCAGTGCCGTTATTTTTATACTCCTTTCCAGCATAAGCTAACTCTTATTGGAAGTATATATAATCATGAATAAAATCAAAATCACCGGTATTTTTTTACTGACTTTTGCCGTCCTTGTGCCCGAAGTTGTTTTTGCCAACTGGCAGGTCTATTTCACAGGCAAAGCCCAGAAGATGTTCGGGGCCTATGGGAGAGGGAGTTTTGCTACCAGCTCACAATGCGAAGCGTACAGAGGTTCCAGCTCGGGTTTTGAGCGTAGCAATTCCTACTGTTCGGGTTTTGATGCCACATCCTACAAGCCTCCTGTTCAAAACAATCAAAGCGGGGGCAACAAATCCGCGGTGCTTGAAAAAGAAAAACAGCAGCAACTCCAGCAGCAATTCCAGAAGGCCGAAAAGGAAAATGAGCTTATAAAACAGAAAATATTCGAAGATGAAAGAAACCGGCTTCTTGAGACTTTCAAAGGGACCAGTAAAGGGACGCTTGAGATGAAAAAACTCTCCGATATAGGTACGTATCCTACTGATCCGAAGTTTCTACAGGAACAGGTCGAATTTAAGAATATGAATGCCGAATGGATGAAGAAGCAGAAACAGCTTATCGAACAGAGACTTATAGAGCCCAACAAGTATGCTGACTCGATTTATAAGTCGCTAAAGACTAATGCTCCTCCTCTGCCATGGAAGACATTTAATGAACTACAGCCCGGTGATGTGCTGCTAATTGAGGGTAGGGTAATAGCCGCGGTAGATAATAAATTATCCTCCGGGGACAATGCATCAAAGGCATCACATACGGTTATTTACCTTAAGGAGGTCAACGGCAGGAAACTTTTCCTGGATAATCAGCCCCTTGAAGGGCCCCGCATTATTTCTGAAGATGAGTTTTTCAGGCTGTATGGCACCCGCGGTGCTCAAGTAGCCAAATTGGCACAGCCGTTGAAGGAAAAGGAGGGGAAGCAGCTTTTTAAAGCGGCAGTTGAGATGGCACAAAAAAACCGTAAGGAAATATTCAATAACTGGTTTGGTACCCCCTTGCTGGATACGAACTATGGTTTGTGGGGCAAGGAAAATGTAGTCTGTTCGGAATCCGATTGGGCATTGATCAATGCAGCAGGCCGGAATATTCCAAAGTCCGGAGGCCGGATAAAGATGGGCTTGGGTGTTGATTTTAGCCCGGCAGACTTCTATAATTCGCAATACTTTCTGGTTACCTCTTTATGGTAATGCCCAAATAGCCAATCCTTGTGTTCCGGCAACTAATGGAGGATGTAAAGATGTATCGAAGACAGATTGAGTGTTTTATCAGTGTGGTGATATTGATATTTTGGGTTTCTGTAACACTGGCGGAGACCGTGTCCGAGGAGGCGAGGCGTTACATGGCACGGGGGATTGCCGCTGTTGAAATGGCTAAATCACCCGGTGATTATGCTCTTGCAGCAATTGAGTTCGAGCAAGCGGCCAAATTGGCACCGGATTGGCCGGTGATTTTTTACAATCTGGGAGGCGTGCAGTCAAAAATAGGTGATTATACATCTGCCATAAAAAGTTTCCAGCGATACCTGGAACTGGCGCCGCAATCGCCCGATGCCGCGAAGGTGCAGGAGGAGATATTTAAGCTGGAATATCGGCGCGACCGGGAGAAACTGGCTACAAACCTTGCAGGTACCTGGACCAGTTCCAACAGAAAGACGTTCAAACTCCTGCTGGATGGGTCACGTCTGCAGCTGACACGAGATGACCAGAACGGTGACGACGATATCCTTACCATAAAATCAATGGGTACCCATATAGGTCCGATGACGGATGTGCCGCTTGTTTTTTCCGGTACACTGATTGGCGATAAAATCTCCGGTTATTATCTGCAACCGGCAGGAAAATATGCAGGCTACTGTAATGTGGCGGAACGAAAAGGCAAATTCGAGGGTGCTGTCGACATTGCTGCCGGACAGATACTCATTGTCTACAGCCGTATAACATTTGAGTATGAGATGGAATTCAAATCATTTTTCTCGGCAGAACTGGTTTGCCGTATGACAAAACGGCAGGAAACACCGGGTTACGTGTTGGAGCTGAAACGTAATCCACTTTAAAAATTTATTTATGCAATTGTTTAATCGCGAAGGGAGTGTTGAGCGACAAAGACCGGGCTTCCTAACCTCACGATATTTTAACCCGGACAACCAACGCTATTGGCAACGACATATCCGGGATTATCTTCTCTGTGTGTTCTTTCTATCGTCAATCATAGGTGTGTTTATGTATATTCAGGCAATTTAAAATTCTAATTATGTACTCATTTTTTATAACCTGTTATAATAGAATTACGAAGCGTTACACTACCCTGATTTGTGGTTGACTGGTCAGCCTTTAAGGAGGCATGTTCACAATGGTTATTTTGTTTCTTCTCTCATCAATACCCTTAAAACAAACAATTTATCTTCAATTTTGCCGAGAAAAAACTTGATAACGCATAATTTATTGATCAGGATATGAGGTTGACAACATGGATGAAAGTAATAAGACAAAAGAACAAATAATTAAAGAACTGACTGAGATGCGCACGAGGGTTGCCGAACTTGAAAAATCTCAAACCGAACAAATGCAATTTAAAGCGGCCTCAAAGGAGACCGAAGAAACACTCCTGGCCTTGATCAATGCTACGAGGGAAACCTTGTTGCTTATTGATGCTGAAGGCACAGTCCTTATAGCAAATGAGGTGGTTGCTCAGAGATTGGGTAAAAGTGTCCAGGAACTCACAGGCGCATGCATATATGATCATTTTCCCCCGGATGTAGCAAGACTGAGAAAAGAACAATTCAATAGAGTCTTCCTTACCGGCAGGCCGGTGCAATTTGAAGATATCAGGGGAGGAAAGTCCTTCGACACATATTGCTTCCCTGTCTTTGATAAGACAGGGAAGGCATCAAGAGCAGCCGTTTTTGCCTGCGAAATTACAGAGCGGAGGCTGGCTGATGAAAAGCTTATGGAATCTGAAGAGCGTTACCGGGTGGCGATTGAACAATCCAACGACGGCGTAGCCCTGTTAAGGGGGGACCGGCATATATACGTGAATAATAAATTTCTGGAAATTTTCGGTTTCGACAGTCCTGATGAGGTTATAGGGAAGACACATGACATCACTGTATACCCTGATGATCTTCCCATGGTTATGGAATATAACAGGAAGAGGCAGAGAGGTGAGCCCGCCCCGTCGAGCTATGAGTTCAGGGGCATTCGGAAGGATGGTATACCGATCTTTGTGGGCATCTCCAGCGCCGGGACTATATTCCGGGGTGAACCGGTCACACTTGCATATTTCAGGGACATTACCGAGAATAAGCAGGCCGAGGAGGCCCTGAAGTTAAGTGAGCAAAAATATCGTGAACTGGTGCAGAATGCCAACAGCATAATACTCAGAATGGATACTATGGGGGTAATCACCTTCTTTAATGAATTCTCTCAGCGGTTCTTTGGATATAATGAGGCGAAAATCATAGGAAAAAATGTGATTGGAACTATAGTGCCTGAATACGAGACAACGGGACGTAATTTAAAGTTGCTAATTGAGGATATCGGGCGGAACCCCGAGTTTCATATCAACAATGTAAATGAAAACGTGTGCCGCAATGGTGAGCGCGTCTGGATAGCGTGGACAAATAAGCCAATATATAATGAGGACAAAGAAGTGACAGAGATTCTTTGTATCGGCAACGATATTACCGAGCGTAAGCAGATGGAAAAAGCGTTACAGGAGAGCGAAGAACAGTTTAGAAAAATCTTTGAGAAGAGTTCCCTCGGTATGGTCATGGCCGGCATCAACCTCAATTTTATAAGGGCAAATGAGGCCTTCTGCAACATGCTCGGTTACACGGAGCAGGAACTGCTTTTACTCACCTTCAAGGATATCACACATCCTGAGCACATTGCCGAGGATGTAATCCATGTGAATGATCTGATCAGCGGAAAGATCCCGCTCTATCGAACGGAGAAGCGATATATACGAAAAGACAAAGGAATTGTATGGGGATCTTCAACGGTCAACATCTTGTGCGACAGCAATGACCGGTTTCTGTACTTCCTTACCACGGTGGAGGATATTACCCAACGGAAACGGTCGGAAGAAGAAAAAACGCGACTTGAATCACAGCTTCGACAGGCCCAGAAGACGGAGGCCATCGGTACCCTGGCAGGCGGCATCGCTCATGACTTTAATAATATCCTTACTGCACTGATGGGATATGCGACACTGATGCAGATGAAGATAGACAAGTCGAGCCCCTTAAAATCATATGTGGAGCAGATACTTTCTGCTTCCCGGAAGGCCGCCGATCTCACCCAGAGTCTTTTGGCGTTCAGCAGACAGCAGCCCGTTATACTTGTCCCCCTGGATATAAACAATACAATCAAAGCGACAAAGAAATTACTCAAAAGGCTCCTTACCGAGGATATTGAGCTGCAAACATCCCTTATGCAGGATGATACGATTGCAATGGCCGATAAGTCGCAGATAGACCAGATACTCTTTAACCTTGTCACCAATGCGAGAGATGCCCTGCCGAAAGGAGGGACAATTACTATAGAGACGAATATTGCCGCTATAGACAAAACGTTCATCAATGGCCACGAGTTTGTGAAGCCAGGAAGGTACGTGCTTATAAGCGTATCCGATACAGGAATAGGTATGGATGAGGCAACTATAGATAAGATCTTCGACCCCTTTTTCACCACAAAGGAGGTCGGGAAAGGAACCGGCCTCGGCCTTGCCACTGTCTATGGTATCGTGAAACAACACAACGGATACATCACTGTAGACAGCAAACCGAACAGTGGTACAATCTTTCATATCTATCTCCCGGCAGTGCGGATGAAGGTTGATGATAAACAAGATAAGACAACCCCCATCGCAACTGGGAAAGAAATAATCCTTATTGCCGAAGATAATAAAGAAGTAAGATATTTTATGCGGGAAGCACTCCAGCAGCATGGCTATATAATCATAGAAGCAGCAGACGGTGAAGATGCGGTAGATAAATTCAAACAACACCGGGACACAGACCTCATCGTCGTTGACTCCGTCATGCCGAAAAAGAACGGTATGGAGGTCTACAAGGAGATACACGGAATAAACCCTCATATCAAAGTGCTCTTTACAAGCGGATATACAAAGGACGTTGTCCTTGATAAAGGGATCGAGGACAAGGAGTTCGACTTTGTTGCCAAACCCCTGTTACTCGACAGGCTTCTTCAGAAGGTCCGAGAGATATTGGACAGGAAGTGAGTTTCCTGATCTGTTAGGCCCGTTTTTTTATGACGGGTATCCCTCGTTACCCGGGTACCATCCGGGTGCTGTCTATGAATCAGATTGGCATTGCAGGTTGACATCAGTACATCTGTGTATTACCTTCATAAGATCGGCTGTAGTTTTAACTGACGTCCACATCAAAAATAAGGAGGTTTTTATGGCGGAAAAATTAGAGATATACAAATGTGAAATGTGCGGTAATATTATTGAGGTTATTCATGCCGGTAAGGGCCAGCTTGTTTGCTGTAATAAGCCCATGGCGCTCATGAAGGAAAATACCGTTGATGCCTCTCGCGAGAAACATGTTCCGGTTATTGAAAAGATGCAGGATGGTATTATGGTAAAAGTGGGAAGCGTGGCCCACCCTATGGAGGATAAACACTATATAGAATGGGTTGAGGTTGTTATAGACGGGAAAGCTTACCGTCAGTTTCTGTCTCCAGGAGGGGCGCCCGAAGCTTTTTTTCCTGTGAAGGGAGAAGGGGTAACAGCACGGGAATATTGCAATATGCACGGACTCTGGAAGGCATAGGATTTAAGGGAGGACAACCAATGAAAAGTTTAAAAGGAACGGAAACAGAGAAAAACCTTCTCAAGGCCTTTTCCGGTGAATCGCAGGCGAGAAACAGATACACCTATTTTGCTTCCCAGGCAAAGAAAGAAGGATATGAACAGATATCCTGGTTTTTTACGGATACTGCTGACAATGAAAAGGAACATGCAAAGAGATTCTTTAGTTTCCTGCAAGGCGGGGATGTGGAGATTACTGCAACATTTCCTGCGGGCGTCATAGCCGATACAAAAGAGAATCTGAAAGAGGCTGCTGCAGGAGAAAATCTTGAATATACAACATTATATCCTGAGTTTGCCGATGTTGCCGAAAAGGAAGGATTCAGCGAAATAGCGGCTGTAATCAGGGCTATAACAACTGTCGAGCAGGGTCATGAAAAAAGATACCTTGCCTTCCTTAAAAACATTGAAAATGACCGGGTATTTAAGAAAGATAAGGTTGTTAAATGGAGATGCAGAAATTGCGGATATATTCATGAAGGGATGGAAGCCCCGAAAGAATGCCCTGCCTGTGCTCATCCGATGGCGTACTATGAAGCGATGGCTGAGAACTATTAGATGAAATAAGGAATAGATAAATTCAGGAGTCAGAATGATTTGTTTGGGGTTTTATCCTGTATTCTGGCTCCCGAATCACACTGACTTCTTCAAATATCCGCTCCTTGGTATTTTTCTTGACATGCCTCAATTTCATCTGTTAGTTTTGACATGATTGTGCAAAAGTGCAAATAATGAAATATACAGAAGATATTTTTCTGTATATGATGCTGTTTTTGCACCGAAGGTGCATAATCTACATAAAAAATAATAATGATACAGGTTAAGGAATATGAAGATAGCCGGCATTCAGTTTGCATGTTCTGAGGATAAGGAAGGTAATGTTGAGAAAGCTTTAAAAATCATGGATGTGGCCCTCAAAGAAGGGGCACGAATTATATGTTTTCAGGAAATGTTCAACCAGTATTGGTTTCCAAAGGGCAGGAATGAAAATGCATTTCTGTTAGCCGATGACAAAAGAAATAAGATTGTCAGTATTTTCAAGAAGAAAGCAAAAGCAGCAGATGCGGTAATTTTGCTGCCGATGTTTGAAAGATATAAATCACGTTTCTTCAATAGTTGTGTGGTTATTGATGCTGACGGTAAGATCCCCGGGGTGTATAGAAAAATCCATATACCTGATATACCGCTATGGGAAGAGAAGTATTATTTTTCCACAGGAGATAAGGGACTACCCGTCTTTGACACAAAGCATGGAAGGCTTGGGATTCAGATATCATGGGACAACCTGTATCCGGAGAGTACACGTATCCTTGCGCTGAAAGGCGCTGCAGTAGTTTTTTCGCCCACAGCGTGTGCATTCAAAACCCAGCATATATGGCAGACGGTTATTGCAGGAAATGCTATAACAAATGGCCTGTATATCATGAGGGTGAACAGGGTGGGAAGTGAGGACGCCCTTGATTTTTACGGGATGAGCTTTTGTGTGAATCCGGAAGGGGAGTTGATAGGAGGGCCGACAGGGGCAGTTGACAGCATCTTGCTGGCAGATATCGACTTTGAATATCTGAAACATATCAGGAGGGAATGGCCATTGATGAAAGAAAGAAAGCCGAAAATTTATAAGGAAATTATAAAGGGGGCATGATGGCCAATGAACCTTCGTTTTGTGTAGTTTGTGCATGGAGAGAGAATTGCCAGAAAAAGTTTTTGAAAGGTAAGGATACAACATTGAGATGTACTGATTTTACAAAGGATCTATCTATTAAAAATACGGAGACACCGGATGATAAGAAAACGGGTAGTGGAGATAATACATGAGGCGTGTGACGGCTGTAAAGCTGAAGGTATTTTGTCTCACGATGTTAATATAGAGCCCATTATAGAAATACCCAGAGAAGAAGAATTCGGCGATTATTCCACAAATATTGCCTTTTTATTAGCCCCTAAAATAAGAAAAAGCCCTCAGGATATTGCAAAAATTCTCATCAGGCACATGAGCTTTGATAATGTATGCAGGAAGGTCGAGCTTGCAGGAAAAGGATTTATAAATTTTTATGTAAAAGACGAATTATGGCAACAGGCATTATCGGAAATACACAACAACGGACTGGAAGCTTTTATGCCCGACCTGGGGAAAGGCAAAAAGGTCCTTATGGAGTTTGTGAGTTCAAACCCGACAGGACCGCTTCATATAGGGCATGGCAGGGGGGCCGTTGTAGGGGATGTACTTGCTAACATATTGAAAAAGACCGGCTACAATGTTGTAAAAGAATATTATGTGAACGATGCGGGCAAACAGATAGAGACACTCGGTGAATCGACCTATACACGGTGGATGGAGCTGAAGGGTGAGGACGTTGTCTTTGACGATCATTTTTATAAGGGAGCATATGTTAAGGATATAGCAGCCCTTGCAATCAGACAGGGACTGTTTGTTCCCGCGGATAGAAAAGAGGCGATAAAATATTTTGCAAAACTTGCCGGCGATACAGTCCTTGAGGGAATTAAAGGTGACCTTCAGAGTTTCGGCGTTTCCTTTGACAACTACTTCAGTGAGACAACTCTGCACAAGAACGGTATTGTCGAAGCAACCCTGGAATTGCTCAAAACAAAGGGCTATGCATACGAGCAGGATGGGGCGCTCTGGTTCAGAACGAGCCTTTTTGAGAAGGATGAGGACAGGGTACTTATAAAATCTGACGGTGAGAAAACATACTTTGCTTCAGATATTGCCTATCATAGCGACAAGTTTAACCGGTCCTTCGACATCCTCATTGATATATGGGGCTCCGATCACCATGGATATATCCCGAGAATGAAGGCAGGGATAGAGGCCACAGGAGGCCGCAAGGAAAATCTTAAGGTTCTCCTTATCCAGTTTGTTACACTCCTTGAAGATGGAAAACCGGTAGGCATGTCGACAAGGTCAGGACAGTTTACCACCCTCAGAGAGGTTCTTGATGAGGTGGGTAAGGATGTTGCCCGCTTCTTCTTTTTAATGCGGAAGAGTGATGCCCACCTTGAATTTGATCTTGATCTTGCGAAGAAAACATCAAGTGAAAATCCTGTATATTATGTTCAATATGCCTATGCAAGGATTGCAAGTATTTTCAGAAATGCTAAAGAAGATGGAGTAGGAATTGATTTTCTGAATATAAAAACCGGGCGGCAGATAGCAAATGATGACAAGGCGCAAAAAGAAGACGCTGTCAGGGTTGATCTTTTAACGGTTAAAGAGGAGATCGATTTGATTAAAGCGATACTCCATCTCTATGATATTCTGGAGGGGAGTTCGCGCAGCCTTGAACCGCACAGGATTACGTTTTATCTTATAGATCTTGTGAGTAAGTTCCACAGTTATTACAACAAGACGAGAATTTTAAAGAACGAAAAAGACCTGACTGTTGCAAGGTTGCTGCTTCTTTACATTCTTCAGCAGGTGATTAAGTATGGACTGGATATACTTGGCGTATCAGCGCCGGAAAAGATGTAAGAATCTGTAAAAAGTAAAAGGTGAAAAGTGAAAAATACAAAAGGTATAAACATGGAAAAATCAAAAGGAAAAACAAAGAGTAAAACCAGAGAATATGTTGAATCGTTAATTATTGCAGCAATTATAGCATTTTTCGTAAGGAGCTTTTTTCTTCAGGCATTCAGGATACCTTCAAGTTCTATGGAACCAACCCTGCTTATCGGCGACCATCTTCTTGTCAACAGGTTAAGTTATGTAATGAAGATTCCCTTTACGGATAAGGTGATTTTTAACCTTGGGGACCCCAAAAAGGGTGATGTGATAATTTTTCGTTACCCGGTTGACCCGGACAAAGATTTTATTAAGAGGGTTATCGCAACCGAAGGAGATACAATAGCGATCAAGGATAAGGTGATTTATATAAATGGAAAAAAGACAGAAGACAAATGGGGGCATTATTCTGCTACCGTGATACTGCCTGAGCATATTAATCCGAGAGACAATTTTGGGCCATTCAAAGTGCCCGGGAATTCCTATTTCGTGATGGGCGACAATAGAGACAGAAGTCTTGACAGCAGGTACTGGGGAGTTGTTTCCAAGGATCATCTTGTAGGAAGGGCGCTCATATTGTATTTTTCCTGGAATGTAAAGCCTGACAATATACTGGGATACATTAGATGGCTGAGGATCGGTAATCTTATACGATAAACAAGACTGACAAATCATTGGATCAGGAGAATGATAGACCGTGCCCTTCGTTTTTCCCTATTCATTTCTGTGAAATACAGATAATAGATTTTACAATGCTTGTGTGTTATTATCAGGTGTTATGAAAAAACTTTTTATTTATATATCAATGCTGTTCATTCCTTTGTCCCTTCTTGCAAGTGATTATTCCTCGTCTGTTCTCTTTTTTTTAAAGGGATACAGAAGCGAGACACAGGGTAAATATGAAGATGCCATAAAATACTATAAATCAGCGCTCCGTCTTAATCCCGACTCTTCCAACATAAGATCGGAACTGTCTTTTTCATATATCAGAAAAGGCGAAATCGGCAATGCAGAAAAACTCCTCGAAGAAGCAATCCTGATGAACGGAAAGAATCGTAACGCCCTTATTTTGCTTGGTGGCATATACTCTGCAAAGGGGGAACCGGCCAAGGCAAAGGAAATGTATGAAAAATGCATTACTATAAATGCTGAAGATACTGAGGCATATCTGCACCTGGGTTCCCTGTTTATAGCTGAAAAGAACTACGCAGAGGCCATTAAAATATATGATAAAATCATATCATATGATAGTGACAACATTATAACACTCTATTATATCGGTAGATTAAAGGCTGAGTTAAAGGACTATGAAGAAGCAAAAAAATATTACAACAGGGTTATCAAATTAAAACCTAACTTTGAGCCGGCGCTGCTTGATCTTGGTCTTATTTATGAGATTGAGAACAACCATGATAAGGCTATAGAGTACTATAAAATGGTTATCGCCTTTGACCCCATTAATAAAAAAGCGAGGACAAAAATAGCAAATATCTTTGTCAGGCAGAAAGAATATGACAAGGCGATTTATGAATTTGAAAAACTGTCCGATGTGGACAGGGAAGACCTTTCGGTAAGAGGCAAGATCGGCCTTTTGCATCTTGAAAAGGGCAGATATGATGAAGCAATAAGGGAGTTCAATATATTGCTTGCATTATCGCCGAAAAACGATATGTTGAGATTGTATCTTGCCTATGCGTTGAAGGAAAAAGGCGATATGAAGACGGCTATTGCCGAATTGGCAAAGATAGATCCCGGCTCGGAGGAATTTAAGAGCGCAATAAAGACCATGACCTTACTGTATATAAAAACTGGTTTGGTTGAAGAGGGAATAAACAAATTCAAGGACTATCTGGAAAACAAAAAAGACAATATTGACTTGTATATAATGCTGTCAACGCTTTACGAAGAAAGGGCGGATTATCAAAAAAGCATTGAAATTCTGGAAGAAGCTAAGAGGGATAATCCTAACAACATTGAACTTATTTACCAGATTGGCATGTTATACGAGAAAAGCGGAAATACCGATAAAGCATTGTTGTATATGGAAGATACGCTGAAAATTGACCCTGATTACCCGAATGCTCTTAATTTTATAGGCTATACATGGGCGGACAAAGGCACTAATCTTGATAAAGCTGAAGAGATGATAAAAAAGGCGCTTATAAAAAAACCCGACGATGGATATATCATGGACAGCATTGGCTGGGTGTACTATAAGAAAGGTGCTTATAAAAAGGCTCTGGATGAATTATTAAAGGCCCATGAGAAGTTGCCTGATGATCCGACTATTGCCGAGCATCTCGGTGACGTCTATGTAAGCTTGAAAGAGTATGATAAGGCTATGGAGTATCTTGAAAAATCCATGAAGCTGGAAAGCAAAGCGGAGAAGAAAAAGGTAATAGAGAAGAAGATAAAGGCAATAGAAGAAAAAAGAAAGTGAAGAAGATAGCCATAATTATCTGCACCTTCATTCTCCTTTCATCCTGTACATTATTCCCCCGTAAAACACATATAACATGGCCGGACAAAATAGAGTATATGGAGGCAATCTGCGACATAGATATGTCCTGGAGGGACATGAAATATTCAGGCTCCATGTCTTTAAAAATGAAATACCCAGATAGATTACAAATTGAGATTTACGGACCCTTCGGTGAAACAGTTGTCTATCTTGTAAAAAACACAGACAAATTTTCCTTTATAAGCAGTGATGAAAAATTTAATGATGAAAAGGTATTTGAGGAAAGATTCGGTATAAAGCTGCAAGAACTTATAGATGATATATCTGCTATAAATTATCGGAGAAATGGTCAGGAAGGCATTTACTTTAAAAGAGAGAATTATGTGGTTATATACCGGTTTGACAATGATGAAAACAGTATATGCTGGAAGGGTAAGGACGGCAGTATCTGCATGAGATTCCTTGAGGTTGTTTTTGATGAAAAAGGATAATAGGTGTTTTTGATTTTGGATTTTAAATCGCTGATTTTTGACGTTAATTATTGAATTGCTGTTTTCGCATTTCCAATACCTAAATTTAACTGCGGAGTAGCTCATCCCGGCAAAAACAGTTCAAATTAAACTTGATCACGGAGAATATGTTGTGGAAAAGGTAGCAGTTGGGAAATGTGATTCCTACGATATTGAAACGCTTAAGAATTTCTTCCACGACGGCTTCAGGGAAGTAGGTTTTACGGCAGTACATCAAAAAGTTCTGCTTAAGCCTAATCTTTTAAGCGGGAAGTCGCCGGAGCAAGCTGTAACCACCCGTCCGGAGTTTGTAAGGGCGATATCCGAATTATTGCTGGACTCCTCCTGTGATGTTTATATCGGTGACAGCCCGGGATATGAGTCCACAGAAAAAGTTTTATTAAAATCAGGTATTATGAAAGTAGCAAAAGATTGTGGTTTAAAGATACTCTCTTTTAATAAAAAGATTACAAAAAAATATCAGGGTATTTCCCCATACAGAGAGTTTATTCTGGGCGAAGAACCCGGTGATTTTGAAACAATTATAAACCTTCCCAAGCTTAAAACACATGTGATGATGGGCCTTACCCTGGGAGTAAAAAATACCTTTGGTTTTATCCATGCCCTTGACAAGGCAAAGTGGCACCTGAGGGCAGGAACAGATAAAATGATCTTTGCCTCCATACTTATTGATATCCATAACATTGTGAAACCTTCAATAACGATTGTTGACGGAATTATCGGTATGGATGGAGACGGGCCGGGCAGCGGCAGAGTAAGGAATATGGGCTTGGTTGCTTTAAGTAAAAATGCATTTGTCCTTGATCGCTATATAGAACAGCTTGCAGGCATACCGTTTCCTCTTCCCATAACCTCAAAGGCCAAAGAGCATCACATGGTGCCTGATTGCGAGACGATCAATGTCGGCCTTCCTGTATCTTTTGTGGACGACTTTCAAATGCCCGGGACAATGGACACTAACTGGAATCTCCCCGATATGGCAAGGAAGGTGTTAAAAAACGTTTTTATTAAAAAACCGAAATTAAAAAAAGGCCTATGTAAAGGATGCGGGGTATGTACACATGTATGCCCTGCGGGCGCTATTTCAATTAATGAAAAAGCCGTTTTATTCGATTACAAAAAGTGCATACGTTGTTACTGCTGTCATGAGATGTGTCCTGAAGAGGCGATCAGAGTTTAATCATGCCGGGATATTTCCAAATGCCAACGGCATTATACCGGCTTACACCGGAGAATGACAGCAAATTATCGGCTTTATGTTAAATATATCAACAAGTTAGACCTCCAAGACGAATACTGTTTGTGATATTTCTTCCCCTAAAGCATTACCACGCAGAACCTGTGAAAAATAGATTTTACGCCTTATGTTTTTCCATACGTCCCGATAGATCTGCTGTTGCCTCTCTTAGAAATGGGAATTGAAATGAAAAGTCATGCGCTGTCAGCACACCAGGCAAGGCCCTTTGACCAATAAGAAAGACCTGGGAAAATTCACCGAGGATGCTTCGTAAAATCCACGCAGGTATCGCCGGAAAGACAGGAGTCTTTTTCAATAAATCATTAAGAATGTTTGCCATTTCGCGATTTTTGACAGGCGCGGGAGAGCTGAAATTGACTGGGCCTCTGATATCCATGTGCTCAAAGAGAAAGCTAAATATTCGTGCAACATCCTTTTCATGAATCCAGGAAAACCACTGCTCACCATTCCCCCAGGGTGCACAGAGGCGAAATCTGGTCAATCTAAGCAGTCTCGGAAAGGCACCGCCATATCTGCCGAGGACAATGCCGAGCCTGCACAACACAACCCTGATGTTCCCATCCTCTGCCTTTAAAGCTGTCTGTTCCCATTCAGAAGCAACCCTTGCAAGGAAGGTATTGCCCGACGATGCGGTGCCTTCATCGACTGGGGTTTTACCGCAAGCGCCATAATAACCCACGCCGGAGGCATTAAAAAGAGTTGCCCCTGCTGCCCCTGATCTTCTGATTCCATCAACGATATTTGAAGTGGAGAGAACCCTGGTTTTAAGAATCTCCTCCCTTACCCCTCTCGTCCATCTCTGAAAAATGGAAGCTCCGGCGAGGTTTACCACTGCTTCATGACCGGCTAGCTGCTCCTGCCAGGCCCCTTTTGCTGAAGGATCACCCCTGATGATGTGAAGACCGGGATTAAGGCATGCTTTAAAGACCGGTGCCCGGGCAAGGACTGTTACTTTATACCCCTGTTCTATAAATGCTCGGCAAAGATATTGCCCGAGAAATCCTGTTCCACCGGCTAAAAAAATCTTCACGCCACTCCTTTGAAATATCAATGTTTTTTATAATATCATTCTACATAAATGTCCGATATAATAAAAACAGAATCTATGGGTATCATTCCTTCATTTACCGTGCAGATGGATGTTTCGGATGTCCTTTATCTTTCCTGGCTTATACCTGAGAAGAAGCTACGCCCTGCTGTTCCCGCCAGTATAAACTTTGCCGGGATACTTGAGGATAACGCTATGATTTCTCTTGTGATGTTTCGAAGTAAAAATGTCACTTCGTCTGTCTTTCCTTTTGTTCATTTTTCCTATAATCAGGCCAATATCCGTACTTATGTGATCGACCCTGTAACCGGAATGCCTGCGGTTTTCTTCCTCGAAAGCGGCATCACATCGCCCCTTATTTCCTTTGTCACCGGACTTTTGGGAGTACCCTGGCGCTCAATTGATATGAAACTTGATGTCAGGTATAAGGATGAGCATCCTTATCAATATCAAGTCTACGGCGACTGGAAAGGCAACTTCAAAATTGAATTCAAAGGAGATAATGCCCCGTTAAACCCTGCTCCTTTTCAAAACATCGAAGAAACAATCAAATTTCTAACGGGCCCTGCTGTCGGTTTTTATGGGGGACCGGGAAAACTGATCCGTTTTGAGGTGAAACACTCGGCAATCAAACCTTACGCGGGCAAACTTTCAACGATACAATGCCCCATGCTCGCAGGCTCAGGATTTGTCGAAGAAAAAGATATGATAGTGCCCCATAGTGCACTTATCGCCGCCTATGGGCATTTCACGGTTTTTATGCCTCCAACAATACTTTCCATATAATAAAGAGGAGGGAATATGCATCAGGTGTCGGCAGGTTTTGTCTCAGGAGCAGTTTCAGGTGTTGTTATGGGTCTAATATCCGACATTCTCTTTCGTCTTCATATCTTCAAGTCCAGCTTGATCGCCATCGACGGCTCCTTTCTGCTCAGGACGCTTAAACTGAAAGACAGCGCCAGACTGTGTTATGCAACAGGGCTTTTCATACACCTCATAACAAGCGGTGTCTTCGGCGCAACGTACATTACTGGAACAATGCTGTTCGGTTTTGACGGCCTTCTTTTCGGGCTCGTCTGCCTTTATGTTACGATACTCTGGCTGTCCATGCTTTTTATAGCCATGCCCATTGCAGGTGAAGGGCTTCTCGGCAGAAGGTCAGGACCGTTTACATGGATTGAACAGTTTTTCCTCCACGCCGTATTCTGCGCAATATATTATCTGTGCTTGAGGTGGAGCATCTAAGTCTCACCGACCGGCGGACTCGTCATCTGACTGTCAGCATCCGGGTTCGCCATGATGGCCGCAGCAACTACTTAAGGTCAGTATTTTTTTCATGTTGTTCCTGAAAAGGAGCCAGATTTTTTTTGAAAGAGGCATATCAACGTCGAGGTTGGTCAGAAATATCCTGATACTCGGTTTACGGTGCTCCTGATGATGGTTATGCATAACCTAATCTCCTTTTAAAGCCGCCTCATTTTATGTGCGGTCAATATACTTTTATTATAGCAAAACTCCTCACTCTGTCATATAGATATAGTTATGACATTGGCAGCAAATGAGGCCGGGATATGATGGAGGAGAGGATAAGGAATATAAGGCAAGGCATTCTTAGTGGCGGCCCTGTTGTCTACTGGATGAGCCGCGACCAAAGGGTGAGGGACAACTGGGCGTTAATCTGTGCACAGGAATTGGCCTTCAGAAAAAAAGTGTCTCTTGCGGTGGTTTTCTGCGTTGTTCCCTGTTTTCTCGATGCAACAATCCGCCAGTACGGTTTTATGCTGTCAGGGCTTAAAGAAGTCTCGAAAAGGCTCGATGACCTTGCTGTGCCGTTTTTCCTTTTAACCGGAGATCCTGGAGATGTTATTCCAAAGTTTGTAATCAATCACAGGGCATCTGTCCTTATAACGGACTTTGACCCTCTGCGGCCAAAAAGGAAGTGGAAGGATGAGGTTGCACAACATATAAATATCCCCTTTTCGGAGGTGGATGCACACAATATTGTGCCTTGTGCCGTGGCTTCACAAAAGGCAGAATATGCTGCTTACACTATCAGAAAAAAGATTCAAAAGCTTTTGCCTGTTTTTATGGATCCCTTCCCTTCCCTGCAAAGACATCCCTTTCCATGGAGGGAAGAAACGTCGGGGATTCAATGGAATAATATTTTCGAGTCGCTGAAAATCAGCAGGAGTGTAAAAGAAGTTGACTGGATTAACCCCGGCGAAGATTTTGCTAAGATAGCTCTAGAAAGGTTTATTGCCGTAAAACTCGAAGGATATGACGCAAAAAGGAATGACCCTGCCCTACAGGGACAGTCCGACCTTTCCCCTTATTTACACTTTGGCCAGCTTTCAGCGCAAAGGGTTGCCCTTGAGGTTACCAAAAGCAGCATTCCCTCCTATCTTAAGAATGCCTTTCTTGAGGAGCTTATAGTCAGGAGAGAACTATCTGACAATTATTGTTTTTACAACTCTGATTATGATCGTTTTGATGGTTTCCCCAAATGGGCGCAGCAGACACTGAATAACCACAGGCAAGACAGGCGGCTTTATCTGTATCCTATAGAAGAATTTGAAAAAGCCTCAACGCACGACAAATTGTGGAATGCCGCCCAGACGGAGATGGTCAGGCAAGGGAAGATGCATGGCTATATGAGGATGTACTGGGCAAAAAAGATACTGGAGTGGACAAATTCCCCGGAAGAGGCCATGAGTGTAGCCATATACCTCAATGACAAATATGGACTTGACGGCAGAGACCCTAACGGATATAC